>Ga0208188_1000023_pt1 | contig 137619 bp, 107 predicted proteins | sample June2015DPH_8_50_FD_184698 | JGI IMG/M metagenome (GOLD analysis project Ga0208188, IMG submission 184698) | Peatland microbial communities from SPRUCE experiment site at the Marcell Experimental Forest, Minnesota, USA - June2015DPH_8_40... | ecosystem: Environmental > Terrestrial > Soil >...
GCGTACAGCTGTCCCAATACACGGACAGCACCTTTTCGAGCGGCAGTCCCGGCATGGGATTCTATATCCAAGGCGGGAGCGCCTCGCAAGAGAGCAATTACGGCTTCTCGAATTTCACGGCGTCGGATTCAGTCTCGTCTGGGAACCTGGCGTCCGCTACCCGCGCGGCTGAGTTCTCTGCTGCGGTCATCAATACTAGCCAAGCAAACGTTGACGTTGTCACTTACCACAACGATGCCATGCGCACAGGCCTCAACTCCCAAGAGACCATCCTTACGCCATCCAATGTGAACTCCGCAACGTTTGGAAAAGTCGGTGAGTTTGCCGTCGACAGCCGCATTGACGGGCAGATTCTGTATCTCAGCCAAGTGGCCATCCCCGGCAAAGGTACGAAGAACGTGCTCTATTTCGCTACCGAAAAAGACACCGTCTACGCTGTGGACGCAGACAGCATCACCGGCTCCTCAGCAACGGTTTTGTGGCAGACGTCGGCGCTGTCTGCCGGCGAGACTGCCGTGCCGCTGGCGAGCCTTCCCTGCGGCAACATCGATCCGAATGGCATTACCGCGACGCCGGTGATTGACCGCGCACGCAACGCCATCTACGTCATGGCCATGTCCACTGACGGAAAGGGAAACTTCTTCCACCATCTCCACGCGTTGGACCTAACCACTGGCGAGGAACTGTTTGGCGGCCCCACTACCGTCGACGCCAGCTATCCGGGCACGGGAGGCAACAGCTCAGGCGGCACGGTCGCCTTCCTTCCCGAGGTTCAAGACGAACCAGCCGCGCTCCTTGAGAGCGGAAATAAGATCTACACCGTATGGGGCGGGCGCTCCGGCGATTGTGGGCCGTACTCCGCATGGGTCATGGCCTTTGACGCGGGAACACTCGCGCAAACTAGCGCTATTGATCTGGTTCCCAACGCTTATGGCGCAGGCATCTGGCAGGGCGGAGGCGGACCGGCGTCCGACGCGTCGGGCGATGTCTACCTCACGACGGGCAACACTTTTGGCAACAACGCTCCTGGAACCAACAACGATTACGGGAATACCTTCGTTCGGCTTTCTGGGTCTGATCCGCTATCGCTAGTGGATTATTTTGCGCCTGCGAATGCGCTCGCCAACGACAGTACGGGCACGGACTTCAGCTCTTCCGGCTCGCTGCTCCTGCCCGACCTGGTGGATAGCAGCAACATCACCCGACACCTTGCGGTCGTCGCCGGCGAGGACGGAGTGATCTACGTTGTGAACCGCGACAATATGGGCCAGTACAACTCTTCGAAAAACAACGTCTATCAGCAGCTGCCTGGGGATGGGCACGCGAACTTCTCTAGCCCGGTCTACTTCAACAACACGATCTTCATCGGCCCCTCTGGCCTTTCGTTGCGAGCGTACCCCATTTCCAAGGCTCTCCTCGCGACCTCGCCCTTCACGCAAAGTGCCCACGTCTTCGGCAGCAATGGTACGATTCCCAGCGTTTCCTCCAATGCCAACCGCAATGGAATCGTATGGGCGCTCGATTATGAACCGGGAATCCTGTTTGCTTACGACGCCACGGACCTAACCAAGGAGCTCTACAACTCGGCCCAAGCCGGGAATCGTGACCATTTCTCCGCCGTCGCCGGTCAATACATCACGCCGTTGGTTGTCAACGGCCGAGTGTATTTCGGCACAGGCTCCACCGTGGCCGCGTTCGGACTGTTCGGCCCATAGACACCTTACTGTGTCTCCTCGGAAGAAAACAAGTCCACTTTGAGCCCGTTCTAAGAAATGAGATTGTGACTCAAGACTCACCAAGGGGGCCGCTCCTTTACGGTCCATAGCGGTCAGCTCGCCCAACTGCCTCAATCCTCGCCGAGGAGTGCATGTGCCGATCCAACACTCTTTCAATCACACCTATTGCGCAAGCTGACAGAACCAAAACCAACCCATCAATTCGTATGAAAATGCGATTTGTGTTTGCGCCACAGCAGCAAAGTCAAGAGGGACACCACCGCTACTATGAGCAGTAGGACTGCGGTTTCTTCGAGGCGCCAGGAAGGAAATTTCCGTTCAATCTCACCGCCGAGCAGGACGAATTGCATTAGTGAGTTAAACATGTCCCCGATTTCAAAGGTCCAAAGAAAGAGAAAACTATACAGGTAAGCCGGACGTGGATCCAAAGGATCCAAAATGATGCGTGCTAGGGTCCTCCTGAGAGTGGTAATGCGCGACAGAGACGCAACCCCAATACCCAGTAGCGCACCCGCGAGAATATCTGTCGGGTAATGATACCCCAGATAGATTCGGGGAAGAGAAATCAGGAAGGCGTAACTGATTGCTAAAGCGCCGAGGCGCCGCGAAACAGTCCACAGGCCCGCCGCTAGACAGAAAACAACAACCGCATGGTCACTGGGGAATGAACTCCAGTTTATCAATGTACTGGGGTCTAAAGTATAGGGAAGTTGAAAATGGATCAGAGGATTATGCAGAGGCCTCTCCCGGTACGGAAGACTCAGGGCTAATGTTCTGGCAAAAGATACTGCGAAGGTGACAGCAATAAGGACAAAAATGAGAGCTTCCCGCTTTTCCATGCTCTCTTTGCCGTGCTCTATCCAAGCCCACCAAAACAAGGCCAACAAGACTCCGCCAATCAGGAAATGATTTCCGCTAATAATCACGACTGTGGCATCGGCGATCCAAGAACGATGGGCGAAAGAGTTGAAGAAGTGAATGATAATTAAATCAAACGAATTCATAACCAACTGGCCCCATTTGATTTGAATGCTTGAACAAGCTCTATTCTAGGCTGGCAAGCCTAAACTAGGAATGCCGTCTCGATTCGTACCGCCTAACAGTAAATATTCAGACCGGGCCATAGTAGAGGATGGAGCTCACCAACCTGGAAGAGAAGCGGCGCGAGGCAGGAACAGAAGGACCGCAGGCGGGAGCAAAGCTGAGCCAGGTGATCCAGATTGATGAAGAGAGATTCAGGAACGGCTGGCGGAAGTCGTACGCAACAGGGTGGAAGAGACGCTGAAGGCCATGCTGGACGCCGAAGCGGGCCGTTGTTGCCGAGCCGAGCGGCACCTGCAGACGGCGGCGGGCGAAGTCACGCTGAAGGTGCCAAGCTGCGCACCCCGCCGTTTGAGCCGGAGATCATCGAACGCTGTCGACGGCGAGCAAACTCAATGGAAGAAGCGTTACTGGAGAGGCGCATTGCGGGAATAGGAGTACGACGCGCCGAGGACATGACCGAAGCGTCGTCGGGCACTGCGACATAAAGAATGTCATTTCAAATGGGCCAAATCCTCGGGCTGGCCAATGAAGCTCGAATAGCCCGTTACAGGTTGATGATTTTGCCTTTCTGTTCAAGCGACTGGTCAGCGGCTTCCAATACGCGCACGACACGCAACCCAGCATGCCCGTCATTGAAGGGATTCTTGTCGTTCAGAACGCAATCAGCAAAGTACGATGCTTCGACTCTGAGCGCTTCGATTTGCTCAACTCTTGGGGCCCACATGTCCCCAGAGCGGTAACTCACGAGAAGTTGATACACTCCTTCTGCGTTGGTCATTTTCGCGCCCTTGTCATATACCTTGAGTTTCTCGTCAGCGTCGAGATCATTCCAGACCACCATTCTCTTCTCGCCCCCGATCAAAGTAGTGCGCACCTTAACAGGGGAGAGCCAGTTCACGTTGACATGACCGATTATGTTCTTGGGGTAGTAGACGGTCAGAAATCCAATGTCGGCCTTTCCATTCAGATGGTGCTCGCCAGTGGCAACCACAGCCTGGGGCTTCTCCGCGATGAGATAATCCATGATCGAGAGGTCGTGCGGCGCGAGGTCCCAAATGACATTTACATCATGCTGGAACAGTCCCAGGTTTACGCGTGTCGAATCGTAGTAGTAGAGATCACCCAGTACACCGTCGTCGATGAGTTGGCGCATTCGTTTAACCGCACCGGTGAACAAGAAAGTGTGGTCCACCATGATCTTCAGATTCTTGCGCTCTGCAAGTTCGATCAATTCTTCAGCCTGAGCGCTAGTGCAGGTAAAAGGCTTCTCGACGAAAATGTGCTTGCCGTTTTCCAAGGCTCTTTTTGCAAGGTCAAAGTGAGTGTGCACCGGAGTGATAATTGCGACTGCGTCAATATCAGTCGCCGTTAGCAAATCGTCGGCATCGCCAGTCACTTGTATTTCTGGATAAGACTGCTGCACACGCCGGATTGAGTTCGCGCTCTTGTCGCAAATCATCATGACACGTGAATGTTCTTGTCCGTGGAAATTCCGGACAATGTTCGGACCCCAGTAACCATATCCGATTACTCCCACGCGGATAACATCTTGTTCCACGCCACGCTCGAATTCGATGGTTGGGGAAGCGCCAAGACTTATACTCGTTGTCATCTTTCCACCTTATGCTCGGACTAACTGCTCAGACCGGCAGTTCGCGCAACCGCACGCTCTAGGCTCAACGCGTACCACACACGGAAAGTCAGTCATGAGCAGAACGATCAGGGGCAGCGACATGAGAAACAGCACGATTAGGGCCAATCCCCATAAAATGGCAAGTGATTGTATTTAAAGTACTTAGGTTCCGGGCAGATAGCCGTGTATCGTGCTTCTTGTGGAGCCGGGCCTCCACTAATTTGCAAAAGTTTTCCTGATTAACTGAGTGTTACTGCGATGAGACGATGCAACTTGAGGAAGGTAACTCTGCGGGCGGCAGTGTGATCAGGCTACGACCGAATCTACAAAACCGAAGCCAGGTCTTTCTTCTTGATTGATGAGGGTCCTTTCAATCCGCGAAGAAGATCCAGGTAGAATGATTTTTCTCCGGCGACGAACAAGAGAACCCCAGAGTAAGAAATGAAAAGAACGGCAGATTCCAGCAGGAGCCTGGGCAGGGGAGATAGCGCTTTGCCGAAGAAAAGACCTACTCCAAAGGCGAGACCAACAGCAGGAATGATGGAAGCCAGCGGGCGGCTCACGGCGCGCAGAATATCCCAGAATGAAATCGGCGTCCCGTGCACACACCAGGCAATAGCCGGGATGACCCAGAGGGTCATCACCGCCGAATAGGCGAACGCGACACCTTTTGGCCCATAGGGCAGCCCAATAACGTAACTCGTGATCATCAGCGGCGCGATGACTAAAGCTATCTTGAGGCCTCGTCCGACCATTCCAATCGAAGAGAGCAGCCATCCAAGAGGATTAGCGATCGCAAAGACCAGGATCGTCGGGGCTAGCAAGCGAAAAATTCCGGCTGCTGCTTTCCACTTTGGCCCCAGCAGAACGAAAATCATATCATCCGCGAAAAAAGCGCAGGCAACTGTGACTGGCAGTGTAAGCGCCAAGACTAGAGAATAACCCTTCAGGAAGTAGCGCCTGAGGCGACCAGGGTCATCTTGGATCCGTGAGAGCGCGGAAAATGCCACGTCGCCGACGGCCGAATTCAGATTGTCGGTGGGGATTCTGATCAACTGGTAAGCGCGGCCATAAATCCCGAGAGCCTCCGCTCCCCAGAAACGGCCCAGAAGCACTTTCTCGAAATTCGAGGCGATGTACACGACGAGGCCGTTCAAAGTGAGGGTGCCGCCGAAGCGCATCATGGAGCGGATGCCAACCCCCTTGTGCGGCATCCCCGGAACCCAGGCACTGGCCAGCCACAACCCCATAGTGGTCGTGAGAGGAAGAGTGACGGTCATCGCCACAAGAGCCCAATAACCGTAGCCAGCCTTGGCCGCGGCAAAAGCAATGGCGGTACTTACAATTAAGGAAACAACGTCAATTAACGCCAAAGCGGTAAAACGCATTTGGCGTTGAAGGATGGCTGAGTGTTGTACACCTGCCCCGTTGAACAAAAATCCGGCCGCCACCACGGTGGTGACCCAGAAAAGGCGAGGCTCGTGGTAGAAAGTGCTGACAACTGGAGCGAATAATATGGCAATAACGGTGAGTATTACACCCACCAGAATATTAATCCAAAATAGAGTTGAGCTTTGTTCTTCGGTTACGGTAGCCCTCTGGATCGCTGCCGCCGAGAGCCCAAAATCACGGAATAGACTCAAAACTCCCGTGAAAGCGGTAACCATTCCGAGCAGGCCGAAGTCCTTCGGGTCCAACAGCCGAGCTAACACCATCAGGGATCCGACACGGAGAAGAAAACTGGCCGCTAGCGCTCCGCCTCTCGCGGAGCCGCCACGAATTGTCCTCTCCTTCAAGTCCCTCATTGTTTTTTCACGCTGACCGCGATCATAGCAACGCGCCCGCGCTGGCGGTCGCCAGACTCATCGCTTCCTGCAAGATCATTCTGCATAGACTTCGTAGCACCAACTTGTGACAGCAGCACGCTCAGGTGTAACCGCCGGGGGTGTTGCATTCCAACCCGCGCGGAGCGGTACGAGTTCCACGGATTTTTCGTTCGCCTATGAAACGCAATATCGATTGTGGAGGGAACCTGCTTCAGCAGTAGCGCGCCCGCTCGGACTTCTCGGGCCGGCGACAGCCAGTGGCACCTGCGTGCAGCAGGTTGAGTTGAAGTGACGACCCGCGCAGAACCTATCGCTCATTTTTCGAACTGGCAAATGCGGGTCATCCTCTCACACTCAGAGTTCGGGATAACAGTAGCTGATCATCGCGACTTGCTGCCGGTCGCCTACACAATTGTGTGGCCTGTGTCGTCACTTGGGAACTACGCGGGTGGGGCTTGGAGTTACCGAGTTATTCTGCCCACCACTAGGAGTCTCCGGGTCACTAGCGCTTGGCTGTGCCGATCGACCATTAAGACCCGGTGACTGAGGAAAGACACGTTTCCACAGTTTTCTAATGGCTTGTTCTGGATTCAGGACCTCTCGCAAGATTGCGATCACCGCAGCTCTCAGCATCGCATACCGGCTGAGCGGATGACCTAATTCTTCGAGCCTGCTTTTATGATAGTCCCAGAATTCTTTCCCTCTGAACCCCATAAAGTAGTTAACTGCCAGGAACCGATGATAATCCTTGAGATGCCAGCTCACCAGTCGTTCAAATTCTTCCTTGCTGAGGTAGGAAGGACCATACTTGATAAGATCATTGATATAAGCTGAAGAATAACGGTTCATCTCCTTGGATTTGCTGCTCTGTGTCGCTTCATGAGTTCGCTCGTACGAAAGCACTTGGTACACAAATCCGAAAGAAGAATTCTGTAAATGATTGAAACACGCGCTCGTATCTGAATGTGGCGAGGAATTAGGATAAAACTCTGCACTGCTTCTGACAAGATCAGCTCGATACATGAGCGAGGTCGGGGATCCAAACCCGAACGTTTTGTCGTCCCCGATGAAGATCTGGCGGCAGATTTCCCGGCCTGACAAAACAGCTTTGGGGTATTTGAAGCCCTGCCATAGGATGTGATCCCCGCTGAGCTGGTACGAGCCGATGATGCCCACGGATGGATTTGCCTCGGCAAGTTCAACCATTCGACCGAGGCATTCCGGGAAAATGAAGTCATCTCCCGAAACGACTTTACAGTACGTGGCCTCCGGGGACATCAGGCTGAAGGCAAGATTGTGATTCGCGATGACTCCAAGAAAGTCACGATTGTTGTGCACGCGGATGCGAGCGTCTTTTTTCGCATAGCCCAAGGCAATTTCAAGGGTGCGGTCCTTACTGCAATTGTTGACGATGATGTATTCGAAGTTTTTATACGTTTGGTTCAAAACGCTCTCAATACATTCCGCCAGGAAGTCCTCGCCATTGTAGACGGGCGTCAGTACACTTACGAACGGTTCGTCACGCATACTTAATTTCGCGCCTCCCTAGTAAATAAGGCATCGAACTGCATTGTTAGCTCGCTCCTGTTGCAGGCGAGCTTTTCAGCCATGCGGCACTTGATCTCGCCGCGATTGCTCACCAGCGCCTGGAATGTCTCCGTCAACACTTTAAAATCGCAAGTGTGGATGTCGAGGCAGTATTTCGAGAGTCCCATTTCGCCCATCAGCTTCGTAACCTTCGGATGGTGCGAGAGCGCCAAAACGGGCTTGTTTAGCATGTGAGCAAATATTACACCGTGGAACCGACAGGTCACGATATAGTCCATAGAGGACATGTGAAGGAGCATCTCGTCGATTCCCTTGACCGGCTCATGTCTTACCCGTGGTGAATTAGCAAGTCCCGTTTCGTGAATCAAGGCCGATTTAAAATCTTCGATGGCCTGCGAATCAAACCAGATGTCCGTGCTGAAAAGCGCCAAAGATTGTTGATTTCGGACTAGCCATGAGCCGAAGGCTGCAAGTTCCTTGATTAAACCATCGTAGATACTCTGGTTCTTCTCCCAGTAGACGCGTGGGTCACAATAAGCCATCGGCGAAATTCCGACGATTGACTCGCCTCTTCTGCCGTTGCGACTCGTTGCCAGGGCAGGGATCTCGAGGGCATATACGCTGTCTGGGCATACTTGACTCGTGGCTCTATATCCAGTGCTTTCGACAAGAGCTTTCGATTGCTCATCTCGAAAAGAAACATAGTCGGCCAGGAGCAGTGCTCTCTTAATGAACCATTTGCCTAACGGATGACGAAGCGGGCCGGCTCCGACATTTATGTAATAACACTTTGCGCGAGACAGCCTAGCCAGCATCGTCCATTTGAAGAGGGTATAGGGAAACTTCCACGGTCCCCCCCAAGAATCGAGAAGTTGACCACCGCCGGCTATGATCAAGAGGTCAAAGGTGCGAATAATCCGAAACGATTTGGCCAAGAAAACCAGTTCTTTAACAAGGTTGATGGGCTTTCTATAGACGACACCATAAATCGCCTTAAGAATCTTAAACAGAAGGCCATGCTTGCCGGCCGCGGCCTTTAGCTTTTCTTTAAGAATCAGCTTGCTGTCTTGCACAGCAAACCCTGGCGTCCATGTTTCTTTTCGGATGGGGTAGGAGGGGATGCCATGCCTAGTTTGCGTATCGCCGGGATTCATGGTGAACCCAAATATTTGCGCGTCGGGCCACCGTATTTTGATGTTCTGCATCACGGCGGCCAGTGTTGCGTCGTCGCCAAGATTTCCCCCACCCAGGTGATCTAACAGACCAATTTTTTCGGACGGCCGAACCATTTATCCTCTGTCAGGCTGTATTTTGACAATCGGCTGGAATTATGCCGGGTGATTGGTCTTTAGAGCCGGCGCAACAGCGTCGGCGGAATGGGACTACCGCGATGACACTGGCGCGGACAAGGCGCGTTCTGCGGCCAGCTCGCCGCTCTTGAAGCTCTCGTCGGTCCACATGTAGCCCCAGTCTCCGTAGCGACCACAGTAGGCAATGCCAATGTCGTCGAGATAGCCGTGGACTGTTTTCAGTGCAGCGGCGCGTTCGAGATCGAAAATAATGTTTGCATAGCGGAGCAACATGGCCCCGCGAGACAAGATCTTGTCATCGTCGCGCAAGAGGCCGCAGCGACGCAGATCCGTTATAACGGGCTCAATCCAGTCATTGGGTGAGCCGGTGAAAGGCTTGTATTTATCCGAGAAGTAGACTTCCGCCTGAATGCTTCCCGTGCCCGAGGGAGAGTTACTGGAGGAGAGCATGTGCGGAAAGCCGAGGCGCGTGAAGCAAATGTCTTCATCGTAGAAGTAAGTCATGTGGGCGCGAGAAAGATCCTGGCGGTTCACGCCGATGTTAACAAGGACACATGTGGAGCAAGCCAGGCGCCGGGAAGCTTCGACGACATCGGGCGGCGCGCCGTGAATCATGCGGATGAGATCGGGCAATGCCACAGAAGAGACCAGGCCATCGTATTGTGTCACGTGGCCGTTCGAAAAAGTAAGCTGCCGCGCGCGAGGATCGATGGATACCAACTCGTGATTGAGCCTCAGGTTTCCCATCGGGACAAACTTCTTAAGATACGACATGAATCCACCGTTGCTCGGGTAGCGGAAGTGCGTGATGTAGTGAACGTGCGGAGCCGACGGCGAGAGCGCACCACGCAGCACTTCCTCAAGGGTCGGGCGGTAGATGCGTGGGCCGAGCCAATCGGTGCTCATGTTCTCGGCGGTGGTGAGGTGGTACTTTCGCGTGTACTGCATGGGGAAGAGCTCGGCAAACGACCGGCCAAGGCTCGCCACCAACCAGTCGGCGTAGTTCTTTATCGGTTTTTCGGGTCCCTGGCTTTCTTCGACGAAGTCCTTAATGACCTTGACGATGACGTCTTCCGGCAGTCCGTGCAGGTGAACTTGTACGGGATGCAGCGGCCAGTAGCCGCGCCAGTAGTTATTCAGATTGATTTGAATGGTTTCGTACTGCTGATCGACGCTGTCGGCAAAGATCTCCTGAATACGCGGATCCTTGGTAAACGAAATGTGTGGGCCGACGTCGAAGAGGAACCCGGTGTCGGAGCGGAACGACGCCGTGTGGCCGCCATGGTAGGAGTTCTTGTCATACATCACAGGTGTAATGCGCTCGGCGTGTAGCCGATAAGCAGCACCGAACCCGGCCATTCCCGATCCTAAGACGACGATGTTTGGCATGGAAACAACTCCTCCCAATTCTCCGGATTAAGTTTAGTCAGCTGGGCACGACGGAAAGGCTGCAATCGCGTGAACATTCTTCATATCGCTCGATTTGGGTTCGGGTGATCGAACGAAGATCGGCCCCCGACTGGAAGGCGCGATACCATCCCACAATCCATTCCAGAGCCTGACTCAAAGGAAGCGCGGGATGCCAACCCAGGCAGGCTCTCGATTTGGAGGTGTCCAATTTCAGAGAGTGCGCCTCGCGCGGGTGGGCAGCGGGATCGAGACTCCACGAAGCGCGGTTTCCCCACAACCGTGTGAGCTCATCGGCGACCCAGGACACGGGTTTCGCGTCCGCTTCTGCGGGACCAAAATTCCAACCGGAAGCAAAGCGAGAGGGATCCTCAGCGAGCCGTTCCGCGAGCACGAGGTATCCCCGGAGCGGCTCCAGGACGAACTGCCACGGCCGGATGGAGGCAGGGTTCCGGATCAGGCAGGGTTTGCCTCCAAGGAAAGCCCTCAGGAGGTCGGGGATGAGCTGGTCACTCGTCCAATCACCGCCACCTATGGCATTGCCGGCGCGAGCACTGGCGAGGGCGACGCCGTGATCTTTGATCAAGGCCGGAGAGAAGAACGATTCGCGGTAGGCAGTGGTCACCAGTTCGGCGCAACCCTTGGAGTTCGAGTAGGGATCCCGGCCGCCCATGGGTTCATTTTCGCGATATCCCCAGAGCCACTCTTGATTGGCATAGCATTTGTCGCTGGTGACATTGACCACCACGCACGGATGTTTCAACTGCCGCAGCGCCTCGAAAACGTGGACAGTTCCCATGACGTTGGAGGAATAGGTTTCTACCGGATCCTCATAGCCGCGGCGCACCACAGATTGCGCGGCCATGTGAATCATCACTTCAGGACGGCACTCGGCCACCGCAGCCTTGAACCGTGGGAAGTCGCGAACATCCGCGAAAATGGAGCGGACCACGTCCGCAACTTTCGCTTGCTCGAACAGGCTGGGTTGAGTTGGCGGCTCAAGGGCGTATCCCGTTACATCTGCGCCGAGCGCATGCAGCCAGAGCGAGAGCCAGCTTCCTTTGAAACCGGTATGCCCGGTTAAGAACACCCGGCGGTTTTTCCAGAACGAAGGATTAAGCATGAGCGATCCAACCGCGCGATGCCGAGCGCCAGGGGTCACCACCGAAACCAATGGCGCTGAGACACGCGCCAATTCCTTCGCAGAACGGCCTGAGCCTCATGCGATCCTTCCCGCAGGAACGTGCTGCATCGAGGATGGTTCTGACTCTTTTGTCGCGAGTGGCCATCTTGCGCTTTGCTCCCGCCACAACACATCAACTACTCCTGCGGTGGGTCTGTCCACATCATTGAACGTGACCACGGCGTCCTTTGCTACATCCCGACGCAGTACGCAGCCTGCCGAGAGGCCAATCGGAAGGGCTGCGATGGCGCGGGCTGCGATGGCGTTATCGATGAGTCCATAGGTGCAGAATCCACCAACGCCGTCCAAGAGTTCGCCAGTGTTCAGGTCGCGCTTTGCGATGGTTACCACTTCACAGACCGGACCGCCAAGGGGGGCTACCGTCGGATCACGATGGACGAAAGCTCTGCCGATCGTGGATGCGATCTGAAGATGCGGCAGATGAAACGGTGTGTAGAAAACATAGAACGGTCCGTCGCCAATCTTGTAATAGGCAAGCTGAGCCTTCTTCAGCGGCGATTCCTCGTGAATGATAACAAAGGCGCCGGTGTGAGGCGCCGCGCCGAGGGCATAATCCACAAGGCCAGTGGCAAGCATCTGATCCGCGGGAAGCAGTGTCGCCATCTCCTGCACGTATTTGCACGCGGGGCCATACATACCACGACGCCCCGCATGGAATCCGGTGGCATTGGAGAGAACCGTCGCCTCCATGGACAGTTTCGTCGCATCCGCAAATGAGGTGACTTTCCTGGCGTCCTGGTCATTTTTCTCGGCAAAGGCGCGCTGGGTTTCAGGGTTCCGATAATGGTCGACCATACCTTTGAGGTTGCCCGCAGCAACCGGGCGGAGTCCCAATGATCGAAGATAGCGGAGCAAGGTCATTGCCACCCCCGGCTCATCCCCGTCGGTGTGTGTGACCACTACCCCGGCCTGGTCCGCCTTCGCCTTCAGAATCGGACCGATGAGCGAATCGAGCTCGGCGTTGACCAAAACAACATGCTTGCCATGGTCGAACGCCTCCAGGACCACACCGGTTGCGGGTTCGACGGTACCTGTCACTTCCACGAGAAGATCAACGGCACCGCAGGTGGTCAGCACCGACGGATCGTCAGTCAGCACTGGTAGTCCACGAGAAATCGCTGCTTCGGCTTCCAAAGCGGACGATGCGCCATGCCACTCGGTGATTCCGGCCTCCCGAAATGCCCGTTCGCCGTGCTTCGGAGTCCGATTGGCAATCCCCACGAGGCGAATTCCTGGTACCGGTGTCCCAAGCTGAAGGGCGATGGCGCGGCCGGTGGCACCGGCTCCGACCATTCCGACGCGGATCGGACGACCCGAGGCTTCAAGCTCTCTAAGGGCTGTATCTACAATCATGGGATGCTCCAATGGCTCGGCAAGCCGGCGAACGAGATTATTTCCACGTACAACCGTAACATCCAAGGACCGCTGCACGCAGACCTTGGGTAAACCGCGACAGATTACCGCTCTATTAAGTTCACCTTCACGGTCTCACGGCATCAGGAGGCTGTCAATCGTCTGAGACATTCCTAGTTTTGTCAATATTGCCTGTTCTTTATTCTACAGGACTATTTTGCGACAGTAGAACGCTTCGGCGTGACCGCTGGGAGCATTACATTCCATTCCCCGCAATCGCATCAGGGAGAAAAACGTGTCCGGTTGAAACCACCGCTTCGCGTACTGAGACTGGAAAGTGTCCACGATGTATCGAACCTTCTTCTCCGACACTTCGGCTGGAAGCGGCACGAAGACGCTCGGTTGCCCCAGGTCGCCGTCATATTTGGGAATCTCGTACTCCAGGATCAGATTGTCTCGAAAAGTATTCCAGGTCAATTCTGCCAGTAACCGGTGGTCCTGGTGCGCATCTTTGCAATTATGGGTGAAGATTACGTCCGGGGAGACGGCCTGCTTCAGCTCTTCGAAAACGGCCTTCACTTCTGCTCCCACAAACGGCATGAAACCGTCCTGGAAGGATTTGAGTTGAGGACCCCTGACAATAGACGTACCTGCAAATAGCACAGCCGCGCGTTGCGCCTCCGCGGCCCGGACTCCTGCCGCACTGAACACAACCCAGTGGAAGGCAGCGCCCGGATATTCCTGCGACAGCCGAAGGATAGTTCCGCCACAACCAATTTCGATATCGTCCGAGTGTGCTCCCAGGCACAGAATTGTGGGAGGGGACGCGTTATCGTAAGGCAGGTTTAGGGGGCGCATAGGCACTCACTCGCTCTAGCGGCTTTGGCGTTTACCATTGCCGTTGGTCTTCCAAAGTTCCCATGGGGCGACTCCACCGGTACATAGGCTCTCCAATTGCTGCTTGTCCTTGAACGTGTCCATGCTCGCCCAGAACCCATCATATACGTAGCCAATCAACTGTTTCTCTTCGACCAGTCTCTGGAATGGTTCGCCTACAAGTTCCTCTTTCTCCTTGATGTAGTCGAAAATCTTCTTCTTGAAAATGAAGAAGCCCCCATTGATGCGCACGGAACCATTACTGATGGCGTGGATCCCGGAGACCAGATTATCGTTGCCCTCCTGCAACGAAACCAGGTGATAGCTGAGATTCGGCCGGACACAGAGGAAGCTGGCAATTTTCCCGTGTTGATGAAAGTGCTCCAGTTGCTGGGGGAGCGGCAGGTCCGTGAGGCCGTCGCTATAGTTGGCCAGGAATTCTTCTTCCCCTTCAAGATACTTTTCCACTGCCTTCAGGCGCTGGCCAATATTAGAATTGATGCCGGTATCCGCGAAGGTGATCCGCCAGTCATGGATGTCACTGTTGAAAAGATCCAGCTTTTTCCCGCCGTCAGACAAGACGAAGTCATTGGAGGCACATTCGTTGTAATTCAGGAAATAGTTCTTAACCGCGTCCGCCCGGTGTCCCAAGCAGAGAATAAAGTCCTTGTGCCCGAAGTGGGCGTAGTATTTCATCACATGCCAGAGGATCGGCCGGTAACCGATGGTCACCATGGGTTTGGGAATGGTCTCCGAATACTCGCGGAGACGCATACCTAAACCTCCACAGAACAATACAACTTTCATGGGTGTCTCCTTTGCGCCTTTCGCCTTGTGTGGGACCTAAAGTTTCGTGCAGGGTTTGGGGTCTGAGTTTGTTGCCCCAGAATCTATGCGTCAGAATTCCACGAGCGGCCAGCCGCGATCTTGGTCAGAGACTACTGTAGCGGCCAATGGCCATTTGATCTGGAATGCTGGGTCGTCGAAGCGCGCACCACGCACCGCACTTGGGCTGTAGAACGCTGACGTCAAGTAGTGCATCTCTGTATTTTCTTCGAGAGTCTGGTATCCATGAGCACAGAGCTCTGGCACAAACAGCATTCGCCCGTTTAGCGCAGTCAACTCTACGCCATACCATTTGCGGTAGGTTGGGGAGTCCGGTCTGAGGTCGAGCACAACGTCGAACATGGCTCCTCGAGTGCAGCGCACCAGCTTGGCCTCGAGCGCAGGGGCCACCTGGTAGTGCATCCCACGAGTTGTCCCCTTCCGCACGCTGAAACCCATGTTCCCCTGAACAGGCGAGAAATCCAGACCGTGCTCGGAAAACTCCCGCGCGCACCACACGCGCATGAACCGCCCACGATCATCTCCGTGCGGAGTCGGGTCAATCACCTTTGCGCCGACGACATCGCTCTCCGTGAAATGCACGCTATCACCCTTCTCCATTAAAAACAGTGAACGATTTCTGCGCTCCGAAATGGCCGATGCTCACGTGGTCGAGTAGGCCGATGACCATCTGAGCGCCACGAAGTTTGGATGACATCCGGAATCAGGATGCTTCGCCAATCTGGAAGACGGAAGCATAACGAATGCCCCAATCAGCCTGGTCTTCAGAGAAAGGTTCCAGGCCCCAGTATTCCAAGGGCCAGCCGCGTCTCAAGGAAGTGTCACCGTCGTGGATCTCGCGAATCAGCTCTGTGACCGGTTTCCAGCGCAAGTCCCGTGCAACCCGCGTCCGCACGTCCAAGTCAATGCCGGAGACAAATAGGTAACCGCCCGGCTTCACGAGCCGCGCGACGCTGCGCAAGCACTTGTCGGCAGCCGCGGGCTGCATATGACAGAGAAAGCGGTTTGCCACCACGATCTCCTGCGGGCCCAGAACGCCGAGCAGTTTTGGATCGTTGGCGTCGCCTCGAAGCCACTTGATTCCTTCCTTGAGCCATGGCCTGACCTTCGCTTGATCGCCTTCCACCTCAAACATCGCGTTTACCTCTTCGTCGGTCATACGCTCGAAAATCGGCGCGTTTTGGTCCCTTGAAGTGTTCCAGGCCACGTCCTCTACCACCTTGGTTCCGTTGTGAGGCGATGGCGTGGAGATATCACGAGCGATACGCGAATACACTCCCCTCTCGGCAAATTCCAGAATTTCCTGTGAAATGTCCAGCGCGTGCGTGTTGAGTTTCAAGTCGGGACGTGCCGAGCGGATTGCCCAGAGAACTGAATAAACCTCGGCGCCCTTGCTGCAGGCCAACACTGAAATGTCCAATCTGGAGCCCGGGGCTTTCTGGTTTAGCAGACGCCTCATCAATTCCAACTCGGGTCGATTTCGCAGAAAAAAGGTGCCAAAGGATTGCCGTCGCTCATTTTGCAGCAGAACCAAGGCATGCAAATGCTTTCCATAAGCCCGGCCGGTAGAAGAATGGCGCAAGGAAGCGGGGAGATGGTTCCAAACCCTGGCACTTTGACGCAAGTAGACTCCGAGAAATCTTCCAAGAATGCTGGAGCTCGCGGAACGAACGGGAATAGTTTGGGATGTGACGTTTGCCAATGAAAAGCACCGAATCGTTTCGCTCAGACAATAAGGTCAGCGCAGACTAAGTGACTGTACTCGACCTGGGTGAATTGACTTGAACTGCCCTCCGCCACTGGCAGGCGATCCGTTGCACGCTGTCGTACGGCGTAAGCTAATGACACCTTGGTGGTTGGACGACCCCATGGACGGTAGGACGATATGACGTCACGAGGCCAGTGGCCATGAAACTATGGCGCGGCCATCCGGACACGCTACCGCCATTGAAGCTACCAGCATACCCACCAAACAGAGTGCAATCCGACTGCCAGACTGCCGAAAATGGGACGAGCTCGAATCCTGCAAACAAGATCCTATCTATTGATAACAATAGGGTTAGTGGCTGTCCATGGGGCCACAGGCTATCCCCCTGACGCAACTTTTGCTGGCCACCCTGGATTACTCGGGAAAACTCTTACCATGAATTGTGAACGGGTTTCCGCCGTAGATGGGATTTCAGTTCTTGACCCAAAAGCTTTGGGCGAGATGTAAGCCTGAAATGAAGGGGTTGCAGTGGATAGGCGGTGGAAAAGACTGTAGCCGCGTTGAACGAGGCCAAACCGGGCGCACTGATCGCAGAGAAGTTTCAGCGAGGGGGCAGATCGAAGCAGACGTTTATCGGCGGAAGAGGAATAACAAACAAATGGAGGCCGGGCGCGCCGCACTGGCCTGCCTTCGCGACGGAGTCTTAAAAACCACGTTTGATGGCCAAATAAGGAATTAAGGCAATCTCCGCAAGACTTGGGAGGATGTCTTCAGGGCTGAAAACCGATTCGATCTTAAAATCTTTCAGCGACCGTAAATACGTTCGCAGGTCGAGCCGGCCTGCGAAAATCCCTTGAAGGCTCGTAGGGATGTCAGTAACCATGCGAATCCAGCCGACGCCTGCACGGCCGCGAGCATGATCCACTGGTTCCCCCATTTGATCCGCATACAACATATAGGGAAAATCTACCTCCGCCGGTGATCCCAAGGCATGAAATCCCCAGGTCCGGGCGTTGACGTCAAGCAGCTTATACTTGCCATCTCTGGGGTCAAGCTTGTATTCCAGTTCAGCCAAACCGTAATAGTTGATGGCGCGGAGAAATCGCAAGGAGAGTTCCTCTACAGCAGGCAGGTCGACGCTTTCTACGAACGTAGCCGCGCGGCCAAACTCTGGGGGATGCTGACGCCAGCGTTGCGCTTCCATGGTTCCGATTGCGGCACCATCCTTGATGAACATGCAACAAGAGAACTGGCAAGTGCCACCGCCCGGAATTATTTCCTGAACCAGAACCTCATTTGTCCCAACATGGCTAGCTGCCTTTTGAAAGAGATCTTTGAGTTCCTCCCGGTTATTTGCTCGCCATGCTTTGGCCTTGGTCGCATAGAAGAAATCCTCCTTGACAGACGGTTTGACGCCCAAAGGAAACTCCGCATCGATCTTGTCGATGTCCTCCAGGGTACGGGGACACCAGGTGCGGGGAATGGGTATCTCTAATTTCTGTGCCAAGCAGTAGGTGTTCCATTTATTCCAAGCCCACTTGATAATCTCCCATTCGGGCGTGGGAACGAGAAACAGCTTTGACAAGGAGGCTCTGTCGCGAGAGAAGGCCGCTACGTGCTCATCACGCGTAGGGAAAAGGACCCACCCATGCAAATCAAGTTTTTGGCCCAGATCGAGAAGGAAATCCACTGTTTCCTTCCCATTGCGGAGGTTGGGCGCCCGGACCGCGAGCGCTGTATATCTCGAAAAACGCCCGATGGAGTATTCATCGTCGACAATGACGACGGGAACTCCATGCCGTCCAAGACTTCGGGCAATCGCCAACCCATGGAAATCGCCGCCCAGAACCACAGCGCCGGTTCGTTTCCATCTCGGCAACGTCGTCGGAAAAAAGCTATCTGCCATAGGGCACATCGGCGGAATGAGTCATCAATCACCTGCTTCCGTTCGGCGATGGACTGGCGGCGATATGCCGGGCGAGCCTTCGCGCAGCGTAATCAGTGCCACAAACGAAAAACATGAGCGGACCAAAATTCCACGAGGAAGGTGCCCCCAGAAAATGAAGCCCGGAGATCGACGATTCGAAGCCAGGCCTGAGCTTCGGGAAACCATTTACCAATGTCAAATTCTGGCTCAGCTCCTGCGGGAGGAAAGGATAGCGTGTTACGTCCACACGATATCCGGTGCCAAGGAGAACATGGTCCGCCTCTCGGACGCTGCCATCATTTAGGCGGATACGCAGCTTCCCGCCAGCCGGCACGGTAGATTCGACGGAGCTGCTGGTTAGAATGGGAATGTCCTTGCACCGATTCACAAGCCAGCGCGCCCCGGCCGGGCGGAGGGCCCGCCGCCGAAACGCATCCTGAATGCCCCGAGGAAAATACTTCATGGAGTCCGGGATGGCAACGATTCGGCTCACGCCAGCGGGGCCAATGTCGAACGGAGAGTACAGGAGCTTGGCAAGGGGACCCAGCTTTTGCAATCTTGCTCTCCAGCCAAGCCAGTGCACATTGGCCGCCCTGACGATCACCTCAACATCTCCGCCGGCCTCATGTATGAGAGCCGCGGATTCGAGAGCACTCTGGCCGGCTCCGACGACCACGACGTGCTTTCCCTTGAACCGGCGAACGTCTCTTTGATTTGAGATATGAGTCACCATCTCGCGCGGGAGTCCTTCGAATTGCTTTGGCCATCGAGCAAAGGACTCGATCCCGGCAGCGATCACGACACGGCGAGAATTGAATTGCTCGCCACTAACTAGAGTTAGGCGAAAGCCGTTAGAATCCTTTTCTATGCGGGTGATCCTGCGCCGGTCGATATCTGGTACCGCTTGTTGCTGAAACCAGAGCCCGTACTCGACAAACCGGTCCAGGGGTATCGGCGTTGGAATGCGGCTGTTGAGATGTGCAGCGAAGGCGTCCATGGTGAGCGTTGTTTGCGGATCCGAAATATGTGACGCCTCCCAAGGTGAACGCAAGAGCATGCCTTCCGGCATGTGTGAGCTCCAAAATTCCATGGGTTCACCGAATACTCGGAGTTCCAGACCCCTGATTTGGCGCAAATGCGCGGCGGCCGCCAGCCCGTACGGCCCAGTACCCAGAATCGTGACATCTGTTGGCGTCATACTCATTCACTCCTGTCCACTGTCAGTTTCTTGAATATGAAGAACAGCTACACCTGGCCACTATACGAATTCTGATTCGGCGATAGTGATTGTTTGAGCGCGTTCTCTTTCAAGAATGGCAAAGTGTCATACTGAATCGCAAGATGTACCCGGATTTCTCAGCGGGTGGTGGTCCATCCCTGAAACTCCTGGCGCCAGCCTCAAGCTGGCTGAAAGGAACCCCGAGGTTGATAATCTTGTGAAGCTTGCTTGCGATGGGTACTAGGCACCTTTGGCCACACCAAGGCTGAGACGTTTGCAGATACTGTGTTTTTCGTGCTGTGATCCTATGACTAGAACATCAATACAATTATTCGAGGAGTTATTCATGCAAGCTCGTACCGTAACTGACCGGCGTCTAGGATAGCGTACGCTAACCGCGCCCTTTCCTTTTCCGGCCCCACAATTTCCCATTCGCCCCCTCGAGACACTATGCTCATTTGACTCCGCGCTCGCCACCAGTGGTCAACATCTCTCGGAAGAACAGCCCATATCTTTTCGCGCGCAACCATTTGTCGGAGGTATTCGAGCAGGGACTCATAAACATTGCGAGCGCGCCGCTCAATCAGATAATCAGGGTGCGCAATAAAGCTCATCAGGCCGTTTCTTTCTCTTAGGAGAGCGAGTTGTTGCTTCCAAAGATCGATCGAATAGTCCTTGAAGATGTGAAAGAGCGAATAGTCCTGTGCGGCGGTTAGAGGGAGCTCGACAATTTTGCCTATGAAATAGGGCATTACGGTGCAACAGCCGCCGCGCATGGGTTCCAAATGCGCGACGTTCGGAACGGACATGTCATAGGAAAAGTCAAAGGCATCGTACCATTCCTGATTGCGATACATCGCACCGGCACGGAAACCCTGGGAGTTGTATCGGTGCACGTAAGCGTTGATTCTCGCCGCCCGGCGCACAAATTCCTCTCGTTCCTGGAATAGTTGGCCGTCGTGATTCAGATCATGGATATTGAATTCACACCCGCGGCTTCGGATTTGAGAGACATACTCGTCCGGAACCTCATACCGCTTTTCGGGAATGACCTGAAACGACGCCCGGAATCCGTATGATTCGTCCAGGTCCACTAACTTGAAGGTGAAGTCGCGGCCTGCGGACGTTTCCACATCGTGGGTCAGGATTAGGCAATTGGGGGCGCCCCCCGGCCAAAACCAGATGAACGGCATCTTCTTCACGCCACTCGTTTCCATGCAGAGCCGCAAGAATTCCTGGTGGAGGTCGTCCACTGTGAAGTCTACGGGCCAAGCCGGAAACGGCAGTTGCCGCCAGTCGCGGAAGTAAGCTTTCTGTAACTGGCGGCGAACGGAAACGGGCAAGACTTCTCTGGCGAGGTAGTAAAGCTTGCGGACAGGCTCGCTCGCGGCGAACATTTCCAGGCCCTGAGTCATCTTCTGCCGATAGCGTTCCAGGCGAAGATTCTCGATCACCTCGGTAAAGTCAAAAGGAATCAGAATCGTTGTGCCTTCGCGGCGAATCTCCTTCGAGGCATCGAACTTCCCGGAGTCTGCCACGCTTGGCGTTGTACCAGAGTGGCATCGCCCGTAACAAATGTTCCTCGGACCGAATTGAAAGAAGCCGACATCCCCGGGGGCACAAATATTTGTCGCGGATAGACCAGACAACGAGTCTACAGGAATGCGGTAGTAGTCCAAGAGAGCTTGAATCACAGTTTGGTCCGGGTGACCCGCCCCAAGTTATTCATCCAGTCATAATGCATCACTCCGACCTCTTCTTTCTAGCGGAGGGCTTCCCAAAGAGAAAACCCGCGCCTAGAGGTTGCCTTGCCCCCAAGCGCGCCCCCTCCAATTCACGGACGGCAACCCAGCCTCCCGCGTATCTCAAATTTCGCTTGACACAAAGCAATGGGGAATCTCACACTGTTTGAACCTTATTAGGATTGCCTTCTATCCGATGTGGCGGTACATCAATTTTCCAATGATCGTTAATAATCTGTCGGGCATATAGGAGAAGAGACGTTTTGCCATCTTCAATTTCCAGCCATGGACTGAATCGAGAAAAGAAGTATAAGGAAACTGCCAATAGACCAATCGCTTCGGCGCTGGAACCCAGTGATTCTTAAACGCAAGAAGGCCCGCGTTATCCTCCTGCGTGCGTCCCATGTCAAATTCGGTTGCTCCATTCGTTTTCGCGGCCGCTATAGCCCCCCATAGAAGCCAGGGTGTGGCGCCAAATCGGTTGAACCGTGCATCGGAACATCCATATTTGAAGTACACGACGTCCCGGAATTGCAGTGTGAGGATGGCCGCAATTGGAGTTTCATCTTTGTAAGCCAGACGGATCTCTAGTGGCAGGTCCTGGCAGTGAATTAGGTTCTGAAACCAGGCGTACGGGATGGGAGGCAAGCCGTGGCGGCTCCGCGTAATTACAAAGAGAGCGTAGAACTCTTTGAGCAGGTCATCCGATCTGCCGCATTTCTCAACGAGGCCGGCCCGTTTAGCACGCTGAATCCGGCGTTGAACAGAATCTTTGTGGAGTCTCTGGAACACTGCGTTTAAGTCAGGACGAAGATCAAGCGTGTGCAAGAAGTACGCTGCTCCAGGCAGACAACCAATTCCATCGCCTGTTTGACCTAGATTTTCGTGGATAGGACGCAATTCCAGATAGTTCCATCCCTGATGTTCCAAGGCAGTCTGCAAATAGCGAATCAGGAAGTTCAACTCTTCGGCTGAGTCGAAAAGAGGTTCGCAATGATCTGAGAAGGGTAAGGAAACAAGGCGACGCCCCGTGAGCCAACTGTTAATGCGACAGAACACTAGCCCGTTCCCCAGCCTACCGGTCGGTGGTGATGTAGTGAAAACCACTGGAGAGTATCCGTAGGTACGTTGCAGTGCCTGGAGCCATGCTACCGTGTGGAACACGGACGCCCGGGGATGGTTCTCTACAAGCTCGGTCCACCTCGGGTCCTGTGTCGGATCAAGTTGATAGCAACAGAAGCGAGAAACACGCGGGACTGTACTTGTTGCCAATGGACTGCGCATCCTTGTACGTGACGGGAATTCTTTTCGACCCTACCGAACAAGCGGTCAGATTGTTCAAAGCAATTAACCGAACCACCTAATTCCCGATCCAAAGGCAAGCTAAAGCTTGAATCTCCCCTGGTCCGACTCATAAGCTTTCGAGCAGCTTATTGCGTGCGTCATGCTTCCCGGCTTGGGAAGGTAATCCTTGACCGCTCCCCCAGATTTTCCATAAGGAATAAGGTGCCGAGGCATTGACCTTGGCGGCTTCATGAAGGGGCCTTTTCGTCAACCGAAGCATTGGACTCGTCACCATTCGACAATCCACTGGGAGAGGGTATTCTAAGCAAGCTCGCATAGATGCCCACGGTCACCTGTCCAACTACGTCCCACGAGTGCCGTTCTCTCGCGTAATCTCGTATCTCCTCGCGTCGCATGCTTAAGTCCGCGTATAAATCGCTTGCGAAGTACTTTTCGATGGCCCTCGCCAGGTCAATTGGATCTTCCGGCTTAAATACGAACCCAGTTTTACCCCCGACGATTTCATCTTTCAGGGATCCCACGTCGGCTGCGAGAACGGGCAGGCCGAAACTGTGTCCCAAGAACAAAACGCCACTCTGGTAGACGTGCCTGTAGGGCAATACGAGAACGTCTGCCGCTTTGAAAAAGACCTCGGTCTCATCATCTGGAATGTAGTCCGCCCGGAGCAGTACTCGCCCCTTCTGCACGTCCTCATGGATGGCTTCCCGGATTGTGTTCCAGTATCTCTCACAGTTCTTAGGTCTGCCGGCGATGATTAACCGATAATTACCTCGCCGGGACTGTATCTGACGAAATGCGGAGGTCAGGTATTCGAGCCCTTTGTAAGGCGCGATGTTGCCGAAAAACAGAATCGTCTTTTTACCATCTGGGATACCCAATCGCTGTCTTGCCTCGGCTCGAGTGAGGCGTGTGTTCGGAACAGCATTGTTGATCCCGAACGGGATGACGGTGACCCTGGTCTCTTGCACGCCGAACTCCCGGACTAGTTCGCGCATCATCTGCTCCGTATGAACAAACATATGGTCTGCAAGCCGGTATTGGATTCGCAGCGTAAGCCGATTGAGGAGCGTATCTTTGGAATCCCGCCTGCTTGCATTCACATTGTGCACTGTGATGGCGATCTTTTTCCCCAGACCCTTGTAGTAGAGCATGAGCAGGGTTCGATCGAACAGCTCTAACTTGTTATTCCACAGGATATGAAAGATTCGCGGTTTGGCTGTGGCGGCGTAGCAAATCAGCTTGGCGTAGTACATCGAAACCCTATACACTTTTCTTACGAAGCTGACATCCGGACGCTGATCGCCGCGCAGATTCAGAAAGTTCACTGTGGGCCTGCCGTGGAATTCAGGGCAATCCAGCTCGTCGCCAGCAATCACGTCCAGGGTGGCTCCTTTCGAGATGAGTTCTGTTGCCAGGCCGAATGCGTAGGGCTTGTCCCCACCGCCGGTAAGCAGGGTCACTGCGGTCTCAGGAGCCGCGTCGGACACGGTCAAATTAGGTAACCTTCCTTGGCTTTGGGAGGCCATTTCATCCTCAGGGATCTGCAAATTCTGTTTCATCCCCCCGCTAGCCTCTCTTCCAGAAGCTCACAGATCGCGTGGCCAATCGTGATGTGCATCTCCTGAATTCGCGGCGTGGATTTGGAGGGGACGCATATACAAAGGTCACATGCCGATCGCATCTGCCCCCCCGACTCACCCGTGAGCCCGATGACGCGGGCTTTGCTCTTACGAGCCGCTTCAATCGCGCGCAGAATATTCTGGCTGTTGCCGCTGGTAGTGATCGCCAGAAATACATCGCCCGGACGGGCATGGGCGGATAGCTCGCGGGCAAACACATGCTCATACCCATAATCGTTGCCAATCGCGGTGAGCGACGACGTGTTGACATGCAGCGCGAGGGCCCGGAAGGGTTGCCGCTCGCGCAAGAAGCGGCCCGTAAGCTCCGCAGCAATGTGCTGCGCATCGGCGGCTGATCCCCCGTTCCCTGCGATGAGCAGCTGGCCGCCGGCAGCTAGGGAGGAATGGATGAGGTCAACGGCGCTTGAGACGGCCGGAGCAAGAATAGGAAGTGCATTGGATACCTCCATATGCTCTTTCCAGATAACCATGATCCTATCTAATTGATGGGTGGAACTTGCCACGTTGGTACTCTCCTGTCCTAAGCTTCTTGGGAGACACTCATAGCTGTTGACTTGGCTAACGACCGCTTAGCGAGTCTCTAACCTATACATTGTCTTGTCCCAACGCCTGATCAACGAGATCTTCAGCTCCGGAAGTGCCCTTTGAGCCCATTTCGCAGCTTTCCACCCGAACACAGGTTTCATCCAGGCATATTTCCAGCGCATGCGGGGAACCTCCAGACGACCGTCGAGTTGTGTCGCTAGGTCCTGCAACTCCGCTACAAGATCCGGCCGTTCTGGATAGAAATTGTCGAACCAATTCTGCAGGTACGCCAAACAAGCCTTTCGGGCACGTTCGCTTTCTTCAAGCGATCGGAGGTATTGGATGTGCAACTTCATCGAGAGGAGCAACGAGTCTTTCTTGCTGTCTGACACGCCAATGTGGCTGACACGGCTTGACGAAGTAATTCTGTAGAACACTCTGCCTTGCGGTACGAAACGGGTGCCTTCGGATGCGAGAAGCACACGGCAAAAATATTCGCCGTCGTCATCAAAGCTGAGTCGAGTGTCCCACGATCCCGCAGCTTGGCCCAGTTCCCGGCTCGTTAGCCAAGTCGCTGTTTGCATATGCAGGTTTTCACGCATCTTCCTCAGGAGCCACTCGACGGGAGAAAGGTCCTGCCAAAGGGAGGTTGCGACGAAGCGCGCACGATTGGGCCGATAGTTGAAGTAGGCCCACGACGAGGAGAGAAGGATTCGCCTACTGTCAAAGTCCCGCAACGCCGCAAGCTGGCGCTCGATCTTGTCCGGTGCCAGAAGATCGTCCGCGTCCAGCCATTGGATGTAGTCCCCTTGGCTGAGCTGCAAGGCGTGGTTGCGAGCCGCCGCAGCTCCTTGGTTCTCTGAGGACACGACCGCGACCTCTTTTGAAGCAAATCGCCGCGCTACTTCCGCCGTTCGATCGCGGGAACCATCGTCCACGACGATGATCTCCTTGCGTTGCCAGGTTTGTGCAATCGCAGATCGGATCGTATCGGCGATCCACTCCTCGGCGTTATACGCGGGGATCAAAATGGAGACCAACGGTTTCAAGGCAATAGGCTCCTCGGTCGATTCGTTTGGGCGTGCCACACCGTTTCAGGCCCGGCTGTGCCGGAGCCCTTCTGGTTTTATCCCCGGGCGTGAGCGTGTACGATTGACCTTCCTCTCCTACAACCAACCTTAACGCTCTCGCATCGTTAATACAAAGCCAAGCTCCGATGGCCCCTGGGTAACAGCATTCGCGAGATCCCTGAGCGGCAAGCATGTAGAAGAACATGTAGAAGAACCTGGCCTGCTCGGGAGGGGTAAGGGCACACCTGTCCTAAGATTGTCCGCCGGTACAGTGGATTTTGTTGTCGTTTCCGGCCAATCTGTATATGGGAAGGCATCCGAGAATGTGGTTTTACCTGATAAGGAACGACAACAATGAGCACATCACCAAAATGGCTGTTACTGCTGTTAGTCTTTCTATTGAGCGCCTTTTTTGGCAAAGAGGCGCAAGCTAAGACCGTCAACGCAGCTTCCTGTTCCCAAGCGGATGTTGCGAGTGCTGTCGCACAAGCCGCAAATGGCGACACGGTTATGATCCCCTCCTGCTCGCAGACCAATTGGACGACGACTGTGCAAGTCAACACTTGCATCGATATAGAAGGTCAGGGACAAGGAGTAACCACTCTTGGGGACAATGTGGCCAAGAATGGCACGGATACTTCGGTCTTGTTTCTATTCAATGGCAATTGCTCTTCTGGGAATATACAGTTGGCCAACATGACGATTGTCGGAGTGGCTACAGACCCTTCCATTTACAATAAGGGCCACGTTCGCATTCTGGGGACGCCGCAGTATTTTCGCGTCCATCACATTACCATGAACAACCCTACGACTTCATTCCTGACCGCGAACACTCCTGCTTATGGCCTTGTGGATCATCTGACCGTCCCGAACTGTAACCCATCGGGTGGAAGTGGTGCCATCAATCTGAAAGCGAGTGCGTGGGGAGGGGGCAACAACAGCTATGGTGACGCCTCATGGGCAGACACCGCATCCCTGCCGGGGTCGTCCAGTGCAATTTTCATAGAGGACAGCACCTTCAGCTGCACCGACCCTGTTTACCTGACCAACGTGATGGACGGCGATTCGGGAGCCAGGTTTGTGTTCCGGTTCAATACCTTGACCGGGGCCAACACAACCTCTCACGGCACGGATAGCAGCCAGCGAGAGCGAAGCATCCGGTGGCAGGAAGTCTACAAAAATGCCTACAACTTCAGTTCGCAGGCATCGCCGGGGTTCATCGCTTGGGTCCGCGGCGGGTCCGGCATTATGTGGGGAAATAGCGTCACTGGACAGGGTTGGCTTTCGAGTATGCTACAGGTCTCAAACCTGCGGGACAGCACCTCTTATACGCCCTGGGGCCAATGCAACGGAACCTCGGTATATGACAGGAATTCGAACAGCACGGGATACATCTGCGTGGATCAGCCGGGCGCTGGAACGTCGAACCTGCTAAGTGGAGACCCGCCAGCACCGACGTCTTGGGTGGGAAATATTTCATTCCCCATTTATGTTTACCTTAATTCCGCCAGTGGTTCAGAGAACGACACTACCGGCAATTCCACAAACGTCCAACAGAATCGCGATTATTTTCTCTATACCTCATCATTCAATGGAACGAGCGGAGTCGGCTCTGGGCCGATTGCGTCCCGCCCGGCTGCCTGCACGACAGGTGTAGGATACTGGGCCACGGATCAAGGAAGCTGGAACACAAAGCTCCCAGCAAACACCTCTGGCCAGCTCTACAAGTGCACATCGACGAACACTTGGACACTATACTACACACCTTACACATATCCCCACCCGCTCTCGCAGGGCTCCTCGGCGACGCTCCCTTCCGCCCCGACGAACGTGCAGGCGGCAGTAGTAGTTCAGTGATCCGCGCCTGCGGCCATCGAAACACCGGGGCGTCCTCTGAAATCACCGCTTACTGCAGTATCCAGGAAGAGACGGTGGAGGAGTTCAAGGGTTAACACCTTGTGGATCTCAGTCGTGTAATTTCGGTCACCTTTGAGGTGACCCTGAACCATCTTCTCGAGTCGCTTTCGTTCAATATATGGCCTGCCCAGACTGCGCGGGTCGAGCAGCATTTCCCGAACGTATCCGGCGAGTGCATCTCGGTACCAAATCCGGAAATGAGCGACTTTGTGCATGCCGAGGAAGAACCGTTCGAGGCGGAACGGGGAAAAGACATGGTCGAGCCGGGCCATCCACTGGGGCATTCCCATGTCATATGCGTACTCCGCTTTGAATAAAAACTCGAGGAGCCCCCGGGAGGCCGCCTGCAAGAGTGGTCCCCGTTCTCCAGCCAACCCACGGTCAGTTGGAATCCTTAGGAGGGCCCTATTTCCATCGGCAATCAACCGGAGGGAAGCGTCATTGCTCGCAAGTGCAGACTGCGGCGAGCGAAAGACGGTGCGAACAAAGTCGTTGTCGAGGTACGGAGAGCGCATGGAGAGTTGCGTCTGCTCCAGGGAGAGCACGCCATACTGATGCCAGGGGCCCTGCTTGAAGACGGCAAAGGAGACCGGGTGCCCACGAAGGAGCTTTGCATACGTCTCCTGCGCTTGATGGACGTAGGAGAGAATATCAGGATGGAACAACCCTGGCAGGGGCTCCACGGGTTTGAACGCGCGGACCCGACGAAGGACCTCCCCGCCATAGTTCCCTGTCATTCGAACGGGTGCAATCTCGCGCGCCCGCTCGTTCAAGTATAGGTCGAAGGCACGGCCCACATCGATGCAACCATCAGTGAGATACACTGCACGCTCAGCGTAACGGGGAAACTGGAACAGAAATTCCTGGCCGGCTGTAACAACCTGAAACGGCTGGTTGCAGGCCTCGGCCACGCGCCGCGCCACACGGACATCCTGGTTTTCGCGGAGCATGCTGCCGAAGGTATAGCAGGGCAAGGATTTCGGTTGGGACTTCTGCCAAGCCATAATCATTCGGGTGTCCAATCCACCCGTCAACGACATTGCGATCCGCTCATGGCCATCGAAATACCGCGGGAGGTTTCGCGTGAAAACCTCCTTGAGTTCCTTGTAATACGATTCCGGTTGAAGTGATTCTTGATCTTCCCACTCTCGCGGATGGAAATAGCTCCTCTTGTGCTCGATTGAGCCGTTTCGAAAAACCCAAGCGGAAGCTGGCGGCAGAGCGCGGATGCCCTCAAACAGTGTCCGGTTCTCCATGACCGCGCCACAAGCGATGAACTCTCCAAACCCTTGTGGATCCATCTTCCTAAGTTCCGGACGCACGGCAAGGATTGCTTTAGCTTCAGCCGCAAAATAGAACGCGTCCTTTGACTCATGGTAGTAGATCCTGTGCATCCCGTACCGATCGTTGAAAAGCACCGCATTGCCGCGGCTCCGATCTGTCAAGAGCCCATGAAATCTACCATTTAATCCCGCCGGAAATGATGGGTCTTCTTCGTAAAGATGAGCCAGATAGGAGGGCCCCCGCACGTCAAGTTTGTGTCCCCGCTCACTGAGGCCACGCTTCGTTCTTGGTTCTGGGAACTCTTCACCCGAAAACACAAGCACGACGTCACCTCGTTCGTTCCGGAGTGGCATGCCGTCGGAGAAGGAATCCTTTCGTGCGACCCAGCCGACATACACCCCAAGCGACTCCTCGGCCCAGATGCCTGTCACGTAGAAGTTCTCGTGATGCAGGGCCTCGACCATCTGGAGAAGCTCTTGCACCGCTGATTCGCGGGGCATGCTGGTGATGAGGCCAACGATTCCTGGCACTGTTACTCCTAGAGAGTCTCTTTGAAATCTTTCAGTCTGCGTTCGTACCAAAAGCTTCTGATCTTCAGGAGTTGGCTGAACACGGGTTTTGGAATCCGTTGCGCGAGGCTCTGGTGAAGCCCCAATCGCAGGGCGATTTTTCCTTTGAGTGTCAGTGGAATGTAATAGCGGGGCAGCAGCGCCTGTTCAAAGCCGTTCCGCCTTTTAAACTCGGTGAGCGAACTTTTCGGGTCGTTATAGATGTAATTGCAGTACGTCAGATAAGAGATTCCCTGTTGCTCGCAGAGCTGAACGGCCTTTGCGATCAGGGCATTCGCTGGCCTTTTATCGTAGTGCTTTATCTTACTGAGCAGCTGAACGATGTTCGCCACCTTGTCTGCGTAAATAATTCTGATGAAGCCAATCAATTCATTCTCATAGTACGCGCCCAAGAAGGCATTTCTCCCTGGATAGGTCGAATTTTCACTCTTCACGGCGTCGAAGCTCTTCTGAAAGTGCCAAAAGGCCCTACCCTGTCTAATCGGGGTCTCGTTATTGATACCGACTATACCTTCCACGAAGGCGTCGTCGAATTCCGCCACCTCGACGACCACCCCAAGTTTAGCTGCCTTCTTGACAGCTCTTCGTACACTGGACTCGACACGTTTGTCCCACCAGTCAGAAAAAGTTGCTATTGGAATTATGGCAAGGTTGTCCCACTCGAGATGGTAGGTGTACATTGGAGTGCTAGCTGGCAGCTTCTGAGAAAACGTGAAGATGTCAGCGTTCAGTCCGGTATCTTTGAGTTGGGAAACGAACGACTCTGGGTCCGCGATCGTTTCACCTTCTATCAGTTCTTCATCCTGAAAGGCTGCTATCTCAAGCCATTTACCAGTAGTCAGTACTGTCTTGCCGCCAATCTGTGCCGAAGGAACGCACACGGCCTTTCCTCTGACGTGGATTTCAGTATGGTCGATGCTCATAGTTCCTCGCAGAGATCAAAAGTGTGATCCGGAAGCTTATTGGGGTGCTTGGGCAGCCGGACGCATGACCACCGGCGCTGGCGTGCTGATTCTAACGGAAGCCTGAGGGATCGTTCTGTGGGGCCCGGGTTGTCAAGCGCGGAGGCGCCACGCACGCGATCCTCGGCACGCTCCGGGACGGCAATAGCGGCGAGAAGAAATGTGACCCACATCAGATGAGACTTAAAGGCTGCCTCGGTCATGTTATAGAAGAGCATAATGGTCCACAGGGCCAAGTTAAGTAAGGCGAGGCTGGAAGCGGACGTGAGCCTTTTGCAGATAGTTCGGTAGCTCGAGATCAGCAATCCGCAGAGTAGGAAGAATCCGATTAAACCCAAGTTAAGATAGACCTCGAGGTAACCGTTGTGTGACTCATTAATGTGTCCAAATCGTTGCCAGATTAATTTGAGGCGAGGACCTAGCCAGAAGCTCTCGTAGCCGGTGCCAAGGAGCGGATTGGTGTGCATGGTGAGAAGGAGCTTCCAAATAGCAGTTCTGTCGGTGAGTGTTGGGTCCCGACCGACGGCACCCGCCAGATTCCCGTTGATATCGAAACCGTAGGCCAGAACCAAATAGACACAAAAAATGGCGGGTATGAGGAACCTGAGGAAGCCGGGATGGCGGCGAAACATTTCGCTGTGAGCAGCCACGACGACTAGACAACCCATGACTAGGCAAACGGTGGAAGTCGCGCTGCCAGCGACATTTAGCAGCCAAAGGGTCATGGCGATGAAGGCGATGTTCACCACGATGATTCTCCAGGTGCCGCGTATCTTACGGTCGGACCAACGCGTCAATGTATCCCAGAAGAAGAAGATCCCGCTGATCAAACACAGGACGCCGAGCATGTTCTTGCTCGTCGTAGCTCCCATGAACTCGGCAGCGCCTGTCCATTCCGAGTACTGTTTGCCGAGGTAAGGGAAGTACTTGATGAGCAGGATGGAAAGCGGTACCAGCACATAACAAAGTCGCCGAAGCAGCGTACGCACAGCTTCCAAAGGGCGAGGATCGGAGAGAACGATCAGAATCACGAGGTAGTTGCCGAGGTCCCGAAACCAGCGCTTGAGAGAGACGAGGGGAAAGTCGGACCAAAGGGCGCTCGCCAGAGTAAAAAATAGAAATAGCACCAGCACAAAATTGCGTGTGAAAAAAATGCTCCAATTGAAGGATCGCGAAATAAGGGTGGCGATCGCTAGCACGATCAATACCGAAAAGATCGTGCGGTCCAACGGATTCCCTTCCTCCAGAGCCTGGGCCGCCGAACCAACCGAACCTCCGAGCCATTGCGAAGGCAACCGCGACCCGATGATGAATATCCAGATCAAAGGCACCCACAAAGCCAACGAGACCCCCGAATCTTTGGCGGGGTCGAAGCGCAACAGCCCTACTAGGAGGATGAGCCAAAGAAATAGCGCTAAAGTTGGAGGCATGGTATCAATTCACCTGCGGCTGGCCGGGTCCGGCTTACTCGCGACAGTGGTCGCAGACGACTAGCCTCAAGAATCGCTTTCAGTTGATCGACGAACTCTGATATACGGCACAGAAGTCCTAGGATCCCCAGTCTAAATTGCCTGTCGTCCTTCCGGCGCGCAGCTCATTACGATTCCAATCCGGGCACAATCGTTCCCGGCGGTACTGGTCGAGCCTGAAGGGCCATCTGACCATTGGATCTGCAAGTACTGAGCTGGTCAAAGATGGCGTCCATGATTCTGGCAGTGAGCAGAATCTCTCGATAGGGGATGGGCAAGGGAGCATGCTCCCGGATCGAACGGTAAAAGGACTCGATTAGATAGTTCATGCCGGAATCCATGTGAAAATCCCTGCCAAGGAATAACCTGACGTTCGTGATTAGGTTTCCAAGATGCTGCTTCGCGAATAGAGCGGGAGGGATAAACATGTCAGCGTAGCTCTTGAACTTCTGGCCGCGAAGCCTAATCAAGATTTCGTGATCCTGATCAAGAACCAGGCCGTTCTTCGGACCGTAGATCCGAAGCTGGTGGATTGAAGGCCTCATTTGAGAAGAAAAAGTGAAGTAGGCTGTCGTTCCTTGCTCCTCGCTGATAATGACTCGGAGCTCATCCACGATTTCTCTTTCGTTAATCTGTTTCAGAAGCGAGCTCACAAACCCATGCGCGATCACGTGAGGCGAATCGCCAGTCAGGAATTCCGCAATTCTGGCGATCCCGTGACTAATCACGTTTTGAAGTAACTTTCCCGGGAGTCTCCGGACCCAATGGCGCTTGTCGCCGAGCAGGGCGCGTGCGTAACTGGGATCTCCAAGATCGTAGGAGTAATAACTCTCCATGTGTACCGGAGGCCCGCCCAAGTAGCCGCTTTGAACCAGGGCTCTCATGCGCCGCGCTACATGGCTGAACTGGTCGTTGTGTCCGACCGTTAGTTTGACCCCTTTTCTCTGGGCCAAGTCCACAAGGTGCTGCGCTTGCTCCGCATAAAGGGTGAACGGTTTCTCAACATATACGTGACAGCTCTGCTCAAGGCAAAATCTGGCAACATCGAAGTGACTCTCCGCCGGCGTCGTGATGTGAATTACATCCGGTCGGGCCTTATCCACAAGTTCTGTCAGATCGGTGAAGTACTGCTTGACCGGGAATCGCTCGAAGAGCTGCTTGGCCATCAGCGGCTCGCGGTCACACACTCCCACGATCTCACATCCTTCAATCCTTCGAATCTGTGACGCGTGGGCATCAGCGATCTTGCCGCATCCCACGATGGCGACCTTAAGCATACCGTCCGTCCCGCCTGCAAGCCTCGAAATAGCGCCGCAATCCCTCTGCCGTGGGCACTTTTGGCGTCCAGCCTAGTCTGGCCTTCAGTTTCTCGTTGCTATAACGCGTCTTCTTCCATTCAGCGTGCCACCGCTTTCTATTGAAGACCGGCGGCAATTGCCCCTCTGACCATCGCGAATACCTCTCCCACAAATAGCAGAACGCATAACTAATCAGGTGAGGTACATAGATCGATTTGAAGTGTTTTGCGTTCTTCTTGTACTGACGCAAAAACTGGTGGCTGGAGGGCAGGTCATCGTCCACAACGTTGAAGGCCTCGCCATCAACTCCTTTGACTAGACCAGCCAGCACAATCGCCTCTGCGCAGTTATCGACGTAGGTGAAGGGTATAGTGTTCGAGCCACCCAGATGTAAGTAGGATCCGAACGTACCGATACCCACCCGGCCGGTGATTTCAGTTTTTCCCAAGCCATAGACGCTACCAGGTCTGACCAAGACGTACGGGATTCCAAAACTCTTGCCATACTCAGTGACGATTTGCTCTTGCTTAATCTTCGCGAAGCAATAGGCTTCCCCGCGGATCTCTGGATGCTCTTCGATCGGACAGGATTCATCCAAGAGGCGCCCCTGGGGCTTTTGGCAGTTTGAGTACACGGCGAACGAACTGACAAGTACAAATCGTCGCAGGCGCGCGCATCGCAGGCTGGCGTCGAGAACATTTCGGGTGGTTACGACGGAATTCAAAAACGCATCAGGGAACGACTTCTCGCCGATCCCGGCGGCTAGGTGAAAGATGAGGGCCACATCCTTGCAGGCTGCCTCGCAGTCTTCGCGGGAAAGAAGATTCCCTTTCAGTACTTCGATTCTCGCGCCTAGCGGCCGGCCCTCGACAATAGCATCGATCCTAGCAAGCTCACTGGAGGGCCGAGCGAAACAGACAAGATTACGAAACCCGCGATCCAGCAGATTCGCTACGACGCGAGACCCTATGAAGCCCGCGGCACCTGTAATCAGGATTCGGTCGTCCGGAGAGATTAAGAAGGAATCCTGCGGCTCTGGTGTTGACACTTGGCGCGGAACCGATCCGCTTGCGTCGTTAACATAACTGGCTCCGAGGGAATTCATCTGCTGGCCTCGGAGGGAACACTAGTGTCAACGCTTTCGTCGACGGCCATGTCGACGTAGTCTTCCGAACGGCAAGCGCCGATGGGGCCTGACTTTCGCGCTTTATGGATTCGCAATTGCAAACCAGGAAGATTGGCCCCTTGATTAACCGCGACCTTGACGCGCCACGCGCCCGTCTGAGTAGAATCCATTTCGAACGCCGCCAAGCGGCGCTTCCGAAACCAGGAGGTCGCCTGCCCAGCCGTCGAGAACCACGCGTCTCGACTTTTCAGCTCCAGAATCAAATCACGATAGCATCCCCCCCACAGCCTCTCCGGGGCAGTGCTGCGATCATGCCAGTTGATCGTCAAAACGCCTCCAAAGCAGACCGCATTGTCCACCATTTGGCAAAGGAGTACCTTCGCTTGCTGTGGAGAGAGCCCGAGATGACTTGGGTAGAAGAGTGCCGTGTCCATCACTTGTAGTGGCAATTCAAGCAAATGACTCGCATTGATCGGTTTGAATACTTGCGTTGTGCCCGCGCGATATCCGACAGTTTCATTGTAGCCAACTGTCGAGTCATAAGACGCTCCTGCCTTCTCCAGAGCCGCGGGCGATTGTTGGTCGTAGTAGAGCCAGTGCATCCGCACACCGATTTCGGAAACTCCCGTTAGGTGTCGAATCTCTTCCAGTTCTTCGCGCCCGCCAGTACTGTCGAGCCACGCATCAATCCCGTGCAATCCCACTTCACAGCCTGCCCTCATCAACTTCCGGATCGTACCTGCGATATCTTGAGCCTCATAGCGAGCAGCGCGCATCCTGGGAGCCGGGCCATGAGAGTTCCTTCCCGGGCGGTCTCTGAAAGGAATTACGAAAAAGGTTGAGCGAACGCTTTTTTCCAATTCCAGGTAACGGTCATCGAACTCGCGCCAGAAGTCCTTTGCCAAACCTAGGTAAACAAACGGTAGCTTTAAGGCTGTGGCCCAATTCACTAGTAGATCTCGAACCGGCATCTGTCCGCGGAAGAATTTGCCCAATGAACCGAGGATGGCACGGTACAAGAACCCGAACATGGTGTGATCCCACTTGTGTTGACGAATCGAAGGATGGTCAACATCATGTGTCAGGCAAGCTAAGAAGTGATAACCGGTGGGAACTGGAGGGATCTCAACCAATGGAACTCCGCATCCGGTGATTAAGTCTCTCAGAAATGCGATGTGCAGTTCCAGTGCTGGCACCTGGGCGTTTGCGGGGGGCTGTCCCACCGTCAGCAAGATGCGAATCTCACTGAACAGGTCGTAGCCGATCCTTGCCACCACTCCGTCTCTCGACTCGATTAGATAACCCGCGCACTCCTTGGAGCCTTCCTCTGCCAGGAGGCCGTTTTCTTTCTCCGGAAACGTGAGGGTGTTTCCATAGATTGGGATTCGGTTTCCCTGGTAGGAAAGCATGCAGGCGCGGCCCCGTTGTTGGCCGGCTTGCGTATTCTGCTCATTGTCAAAGGGCAGGTTCTTGCCAGCATAGAAAAGGACGAGTTTCGCGTTTCCGCCTTGCAGGCCGTCTCCGGCACAAAGCAAAACGTCATATTGCCGGTCTCCACGATAAAACTCCCACGGAGTCTTGAACAGCTCGAAGAACTCGCGGACAACATCATGCTCTGCAGAATCTGCAATAACGCCTATCATCGCGAGGGCTCCTAGCGCAAAGCCGCAGCTGGTTCCGCGTGAACTCGGAGCCATTCTTCAAAAAGAACGAGGCTAAACAGGATCTTATGGTTGTCTTGGCGGCCGGCGGTATGCTGTTCAAAGAGTGCGCGGACGGCACTCGGGCGAAGGTACTGATAGATATTAGAACCGCTGTCAAGGAGAGTATCGGCCATTTTGTTGTCAATGGCACCGCGGAACCAACTGTCTACTACATTGACAGCAAAGCCCCGTTTTGGCCGTTTTAGAATCGAATTGGGAAGATAGGTCCCACAGACCTGGCGGTGGAGCCATTTCCGTGAGCCATTCCTCACCTTAAGACTGGCTGGTAGTCGTTCGACATACTCGACGATCTCTTTATCGACGAATGGTACGCGAAGTTCAAGACCGTGGGCCATGGAGAGCTTATCCGCATACATGAGGAGTTCGTCGGGCAGAGTGGAGCGCACCTCCAAGAACTGGAGCCCACCTAATTCGTCGGTCCCGCCCATGAGATTGGCAAGGTCCGCCCAGCATTCCAATATGGAATCGCCTGAGTTAGCAGCCAGCAATCCGGCCTGGAAGAGATCCTCGACTTGGCCATCCGGCAGAATAGAAAGAACATGTTGATACCTGCGCATTCGATCGGGGATCGCCAGGGAGTAAACTCCTCGCTTTAACGTCTCATTCCTCGGCAAAGCTCTGACGGTCGAGGAAATGGGGGCCCGCATCCAACTTGGCAATCGGGACCACAATTCGCCATAGCGGACGCCGAGATGACGGCGATATCCGCCAAACAATTCGTCCGGACCCTGTCCGACTAGAGCTACCTTGACATCCTGGCGGGCTCGTTGGCAGACGAAATACATCGGAACAATGGAAGAAGCGGCAATTGGTTCTTCCAACGCAATCACAATCTTGGGCAGCGCTTCCTCAAATATTGACTTTGTAATAGTGACACTGTTGTGTTTTGATCCGAGCAAACGAGCAGTTTCCGCGGCATCGCCCAATTCGTCATCGGCAAAGGTCGAGCCATAGCCCACAGTGTAGGTTGGCCAGGAACTCCCATTCAGATTCATCAACCCTAGTAACAGACCGGAATCGATGCCACCGCTCAACAGCAAGCCTACCGGCACATCACTGATAAGCTGCCGACGGACCGCCGTCTTGTAAATAGCAAGCAACTCTTCCCGCGCTTCGTCGACTGATTTTGTTGGTGCAAAGGGCTCAGGCTTGAATTTGTACCATCGACTCACCTCGTAGGCGCCGTTCTGGACCGTGAGCTTGGTGCCCGGTGCCAGTTTGTGAACTCCCTTCAGTATGGTGTAGGGAGAGGGCGTATAGCGGTAGCGGAGGAAGAGGTTCAGAGACGTGGGATCGATCTCCGCCCTGCCTGGCATCGTCGCACGGACCGCACGCATCTCTGAACCGAACGTGAGACTCTCGTCATCGATTCTGTAGTAGATCAGCTTGATCCCGAACGGATCCCGGGCAAGAACCAGCCGCCGCTGACGAACGTCCCAGATGGCAAGACCAAACATTCCATTCAGGCGGTTCAGTACGTCGTCGCCCCACTGCTTATAACCGTGGATAATAACTTCGGTGTCGGAATTTGTTCGAAATAGGTGGCCGTGGCCTTGTAGTTCGCGCTTAAGTTCCGGGAAGTTATAGATCTCGCCGTTGAAGACCACCCAAACGGATTCTTCCTGGTCTGACATGGGTTGATGTCCACCGGAAAGGTCGATGATCGAGAGCCGACGAAATCCGAAACCGAGTGGTCCTTTGATGTAATAGCCTTCGTCATCCGGACCTCGATGAGTGATGGAACTGGCCATCGCTTCGAGGTCCGCTCGCCGAACCGGTGCCAGATTCCCGAAATTATATTGGCCGCATATGCCGCACATAGAGTTGTCCTAGTTTGTGACCCGGGAGTGAAGCGAAAGCAGAGAATCTTTGTAAGGCCCTTCTTTCGATTTTGCGAGGTTCTTCGACAGGAAGAAGGAGAGACTACGAAACAGTTGCGATTCGGCCCACCGGTGCATCGGGACATTGTCCCAACCAACCAAAAGCTCTCTGGCTCGAAACGAGCCATCGGATTTTTGCCACCGCTCAAAGAGATCCGTGAGGACGAGAGACAGGATCCGGTCTAACTCAGGAAAACGGCTCTGTAGGAGTACGGCTAAATTGATACATTCCGCGTAGTCATAGAGCTCTCTGCGGTACACGGTGAGCCTTGGCGGCTTGGAAAAGGGCATCGGGAGACCCTTGGCGTCGAATAGGTTTTTCACGTAATATCCGACTCCCCGCTCGATCGCGCTCCGGCAGAGCGGAGATCCCGTCAAGAGTTCAATTTTTGCGAGGGCTTTCAGAACAAAACAGGTGTGAAAGTGGTCTACAAAATCTCTGACGTTATCCATCGAGTAGTACCAGGAGCCATTTGGATTCTGGGATTCGATGACAAAGTTGAGATTTCTTTCCGCGACCTTCTGATATTTTTCTTCCGAGAAATCCAAGGCGGCACTTGTGAGGAGAAATGCCCGGTAGGCACTGGCGTTAATGACGCCGCTGGAATTGTCCGGTCCGGGGGTGTAGCAACAGGTAGAAGCGCTGGGCGAAAACTCAAAATCCTGATAGTCCTCGAAGGCGTGCTGAGCGATCGATCGCATGATCTCAAGCCACTCGGGATTCCCATCCAGTTGGTAAACCTGTCGGAAGGCCTCATAAACATACGGCACGCTCGTGATCATTGGCGTTCCTTCTTTGAGGGTGCCGCGACGCGTTTCCCAATTAAAGGGGTAGCCCCACGCATAGTGGGCAAAACCGGGGCAACGGCTCTTCTTGAGTTCTTCCAGGAAGTGAACTGCTCGTTTCTGGTACGGCTCCTCTCCAAGAACATGGGAAAGAAAAGCAAAACCCATAGCATAGTGAGCATCCGCGATTGGAAAGCGTTGCGGCTTCCAGAACAGGCATCGCGCTGAAGGAACGAAAGCCTCAGAAAAGATCATCGGAGCCACCGCAAGAGTCCCGAGCAAGGGCTTGCAGTAATAGAGAGCCTTCGCGGTTCGTCCAAGATCACTGGCGAAGTAACTCTGGTGATCGTAGGAAGTCTCTCCAAAACGGTCGAGCCATCGGACAAACCGGAGCACGGCTGCCTGCACGTTTTCAACTGTGACTTTTTCTGTCATTGCCTCGACTCGGACATACAAGTGTTGGAACTAGGTCGGTTTGACCTCAAAGCTATCGATTCGTTTGAACGTGAGTACTGACTTGAGTATCTTCTTCAGTTTCATCATCTGCTCTTTACGGTGGAATCGCATCAGTTCTTTGGAGACGGGTCTTTCCATTCGACGCAGGAATGCAGATACATAACCCAAGAGCAGCGCAATGCCCCCCGACAGATAGGGTTTCTTGCTCGCTCTATACGCAACCCTGAACACTTCCCACAAGGGATGCCCACCGAGATAGTAGTCTTTCTCGCCGTAGGAAAATGTTGAAGCAAGGAGCGAGCGTTCGGCCGTGCCCAGACTCCGGTAATGAAAAAAGTACTTCTCTCGAAAGGATCGTGTCTTCCAGCCCATCATGCGGGCAGTGGTCACGGCGATCCAGTCGATTCCTCCCGCCTTGTTTGGGACATATCCACCGATCTGCTCGAAGCACTGGCTTCGAAAGAGCTGGCAACCACCAGCAACGTGATTCTGACCCTCAAAACTATCCGTCGCCGAACTGTAGCCCTCTTCGCGGAAAATGGTCCCTGCTACTCCGAGACTGGCGTCTTCTTCGAACTTACCCAATAGAAACTCGATGTAGTCAGAGTCAAATGAAACGTCAGAATCCAGATTGCCGATGACTTTATAATCCAGGTTCTTGACCCTCTCTAAGCCTGCGTTGAACGCATGGACCTTCGCGGCGAAACTTCGATCCCTGTGTTGGGACAAGTTCAGCAATACCATCCATTCGTATTTCCCGACGTACCGGGACACAATGCTTGCCGTAGCGTCTGTCGACCCATCATTCACGATCACCCACTTGGAAGGCGGGACAGTCTGACTGATCACCGACTGAATGACTTTTTCAATCAACTTTTCCTCATTACGTGCAGGAGTGATGAGGACATACGGCATTTGATCTATGCGAGGGTTTTTCTGCATCGCTAATGACTCGATCCAGCCTGGCTCATCGGACGATACACCGGTGAGTGCTCAACAGGCAGATTATTCTAAAGGATATCGGAAAGTGTCTTAACTTTGTGAATTAGTCACTGTTCTAGTGAGCGTCAGAGGATGACTGCTGGGCGTACACCTCAGACCGCTCAGCGGCAAGCGACTTGTCGTACGCGGCTTCTGGTTCATACACGACGACGTGACTACCTCGATTCGAGAATCCAAACGGAACGCAAAGCAGGTTCTTCAGTCGCATTCGTAGTTCTTTCCGCCGCTCGGGTGGGACGAAGAACAGCATGAAACCGCCGCCGCCCGCCCCGAGAAGCTTGCCGCCAAGTGCGCCGGCGCTGCGCCCGGCCTCATAAATCTCATCCAGGTTGTTGTTCGTGATGTTGCCCGTCAGGGTTCTCTTCACTTGCCAGCTTTCGTGCAGCAACTGGCCAAATTCATTTAACGAGCGATTGGGTTTCGTAACGATTGCCTCTGCTTCGTTAACCATCTGAAACATCAATTCAAGCTCATGCTTCCGGTGTGGAGTCATTCTTATTTGCTCTTTGGCAATCTCCGAAGCAGTTCGGGAAAACCCGGTAAAGTAGAGCGCACAATGTTGCTGGAGTGCCGCCAATCTTTCTGGCGAAGCGATTATCTGTTTAACTTCAAAACTTCCGTCAATATTGAAGTTGGTGCGATTAAAGCCGCCATACGCGGCGCTAATCTGGTCTTGCGATCCAACGGCTTCTCTGACCACCTCCTGTTCCACATGGATGGCATCAGCAGCGAGGTCATGTTTAGCGCGCATCTGGTCTTTTAGCGCATACAGACTCAGCAAAAGCCCTACGGTAAAAGCCGAACTCGTGCCCAAGCCGGTCCGGGCAGGCAAGTCTGCGACGTGGTGAATCTCGATTCCATCGTCGACGCTCAAATACTCCAAGCACCCCCGAGCGGATGGGTGCTCGATCGCACGGTTATCGCTGACGTTTTCAATTCTCGAATACGAAAGGCGGCTATGGTATTCGAAAAAAGGGGGTAGCCGTCGACAAGTGATGTAACAGCATTTATCGATCGTGGTGGAAAGTACGGCACCGCCGAATTCACGGTACCAGACGGGGTAATCGGTGCCGCCGCCAAAGAAGGAGATACGGAGTGGAGTGCGCGTTATGATCATGCGCTTGGTTTCCTTTTCATTAGAGGAACTATTGTCAGTCACCGGAATCAGTCCGCCTGGTTCGGGTGGAGGGGTAGTCGGACGCGAACGACAGGCAGTAACCCATTGCCCGGGCAACTTTGTGGACTTACGTCACATGTTCGCGCCGTGGAAGGCCGCAACAGCCAACACCTCATTTGATCTTCGGACGGTCCAGGCTTCGCAGTGCAGTTGCGCGGTAATCACGCATCGAGTTTATGTGACGGCTGGGCCTACCGCGAACGAGCCGACGGTGGCTCCCTCGCAGTGCAGGATCTGGCGAACTGCAACGAGTAGCGACGGCGCAACAATATCGGCGCGATTCCATGGTGCACCAGGACGCCCCGATTGGTCTACGGTCTCAGTTGGCGCCAACAGTCGAGCCGTTTTGCATCCAGCGTTCTTGCCAGCTTCCACATCGATGTCGGAATCGCCGATCATCCACGATGCTGGCAGGTCAATGCCGCGCGAACTGGCCGCGTCCAGCAGCATGCCGGGCGTAGGTTTGCGACAATTGCAGAATTTCTCCGCTTCGTGCGGGCAGTAATAAATTGCATCGATGGTAGCCCCCGCCCGTGCAAGGAAAGCGGACATTCGCTGATGCATCTCCTCCAACTCAGCCGTGGTCATGAGCCCTTTCGCAATACAACGCTGGTTGGTGACCACAATAACGTAATAACTGGCCCGGTTTAGAAGTGTAATGCCCTCGACCACGCCCGGAAGGAATTCAAAGTCCTCCCATCGGGTCACGTACTGACCTTCTGGAGCTTTTTGATTGATGACGCCGTCACGATCCAAGAATACTGCTCTAGTCAAGAAGCAACACCTTTTGTACCGATGTGAGGTTCGAATCATGATTGCGACAGAGCTGCCTGATAGAGACTCTGGCAGAGCGTTTGGGCACGCGCATAGTCCTCGGGTGTCCCGATGTCGATGAACATTCCTCGCTGCTCGAGCGCATACACGCCATGATCGAGTAACTTTGGAAACACATCCTTCTCAAGGCTGGCCGGCCCGTCCGGAATGTGCCGCAGAATGGAGTGGTTGAATACATACACTCCACCGTTTACCAGGCCCGGAACCGGAGCTTCCATCTTCTCACGAAAGCCAACAATTCGATTGTGCGTGTCCAGTTGCACGGTTCCGTATCGACGCGCGTCAGAAACTCTGCGTACTGCCATGCTGATTAGTCCGTCACGCTCTCGGTGAAAGCGAACGAGCTGGCGGAAATCGAGCTCCAGAAATGAGTCACCGTTCATGACCAGGAAGTCGGAAGCTGGTGTGAGATAGGGTTCCGCGAATTTCACCGCACCTGCTGTTCCGAGTGGACGCGATTCCCGCGAGTAGCTAATCTCCACGCCCCATTTGTGACCATCGCTGAATTCATTTTCCACTTGCTCGGCCAGATGCCCGGTACACATGATCAAGCGGCGCAGGCCCTGTGATCGCAGTTGTCTTACAAGCAACTGGAGGAAGGGCGCATCTCCAACGGGAGCAAGCGATTTGGGAGTAACTGGAAGTACTGACTGCAATCGCGTCCCCATCCCGCCGACGAGGAGAACGACGGGCATGTCTTCGGAAGCAACATCCGTTTGCGGGGGTATTTCCCGATTGGGATCCACTATGAGTACACCATTCAGTTCAAAATCATGGCAGGCGTTGTGCGCCGCTCTTCAAAAAATCACACAACCCCGTTCCAATATTTCAACATAGAACCCAAAGTCTGCTCGAGCGAATTCAACGGTCTCCAACCCGTGGCCTTACGAATCTTGCGGGTGCTACCAAAGATGATTCTCTCGTCAGAAGGACGCATCAAGCGCGAAACAGGCCGAATCTCAGCTTCCACACCGGACAAACGGATGGCGGCGTGTAAAACCTCTTTAATCCTATATGTTCGGGTGGCACACAAATTGTAAGCCTCACCTGGTTTCCCTTTCATTGCGGCGAGATAAAACCCCCTAACGGCGTCATTCACGTCGAGGAACGCTCGGCGTGGCTTGAGGTTCCCGACTTCGATCACCGGAGGCTGCAGGCCCTTCTTCATACGGATCAACTGCCGCACGAAATCCGAGGGCGCATCACTCGTCTTACCCGGGCCTGTGGTATTGAAGAGTCGCACGATAACTGCCGGAATCTTGTAATCCAGGAAATATTCGCGAGCCAGCAGGTCCAGGCAAACCTTGCTGATGCCGTACGGATGCAATGGCCGAAGCGGCTGCTCTTCAACCACCGGAATGGCTGACGCCGGCACGTATCCGTATTCGGCACTGGAGCAAGCCGAAACCACCACGGGAGGCCGCTTCAAATGACGCACCGCCTCGAACAGATACAATGAGCCCATGATATTGGACTCAAAGGTCTCGACTGGATCCGCCCAGGACGCCGTGGGCAGGCTCTGCGCCCCAAAGTGGAATATGTGCGTCGGCTGGCATTGTGCCAGGACTTGCGTTATGCGCTGGCCATTCCGCAGATCACACTGCGTGAAACGTAGATTCGGCAACCTCGGAAAGGAAGCAGTGCCTTCCGCGCGATATGATCCGACTACATTCCACCCCCTGGCATGTAGGAACTTAACCATATGAGACCCGATGAATCCCTCTGCGCCCGTCACCAGTGCGGTTTTTGTCATTGGAATTGTAAAGTCGCTTTCGCCCGTGTATTAGAAAAAATACGAAAAAATCTGGAGTTTTGAACCGGCGGCGCCCACAGCGAGCGGACCGTCTCGAGATAGCCTAGACTTTATTGAGGATTTCGCTCACGCGGCCGAGCAGCGTCTCCCGCTCACGGTCCCAGGAGTGCTCAAGGAAAACCTGCTGCCCTCTTCGCACAATCTCCTGAACCTCGCGTGGGTAGGAGAATGCGTACTCGATCTGTTGCGCCAGATCGCCGGGGTTCCCGGCCTCGAAGAATAGAAGAGATTCTTTGCCGAAGTAGTCTTGTATGCCAGTCGTGGACGGCGCGACAACCGGCTTCCCCAATGCCAGGTACTCGAAAATGCGAGTCGGTGTGTTAATTTCAGTAAATGCATTCTGATGGTTGGGTATGACGCCCAGATCACAGTTTTCGATTTCCGTTACAAGATCCTCCAGCCGCCTTGATCCTAGATAACGTACTGATTGATGCAGGTTCCTTTTTTGGACCGCTTCCATCATGTGCTCAAGGAAAGCCGTGCTTACACCGAAAATGCGCAGCTCTGCGGTTGGGATTGCCTCTCGAACCCGCGAGAGCGCATCGATAGCAACGTCCAACCCATTCCGTTCAACGATCGATCCGTGGTACATGATCACGAATGGTTTATTTTCAGTTTTTCCGGTAAAACCCTCTGACGGTGTCGCGCGGAAAGGGAAGATCTGGCCGTCCGGAGAATTCATCACCACCGCAATCTTTTCCGGCCGACAACTGCGGGAGGAGAAGATTCGCTTGCAGGCGACATTGACCGTGATCACCAAATCCGCCCGCGCGATGCTCCACTTCTCCAGACGCTCCAGGAATTGAACGCTCGTGCTCCCTTGCGCAGCGTCAAAGATCGTCATCATGAGCTCGGGCATCGGATCGTGTAGATCGAGGACCACCTTTGCTCCCAGGGCCTTGGGTATCAACGAACTCAGCACGAGTATATCGGGCATGTTGTGCACATAGACCAGGTCGTAGCGTTGGCCCAATGTACGCAACGCAAAGATCACCGACGAAGTCAGGATGAAGGCGCCATAGCGGTATGCGTATGCGAACTTCCCACGCCGGTCATGTTTGATTGGCAGACGAAGAACGTTGATACCGTTCAGGGCCTCACGCTTAGGTGAACCCTCATTCCACAGGCAGATCAGGTCTACGCTCGCGCCCTCTCCTACAAGTGCATCTATGGCACGGCGCGGTCTAGGGTCATTGGGGTAAGGCGAAAACGTGACCATCGCCACACGCTTTCCTGCAAACCGTCTGTTGTTCCCGGTCAACGCAAGGTGAGAAGGCGAAGCGGGGTTGATAGGTTGGATCATAGGGGAACTAATCATTTCACAGTCCGGGTTTCATCAGCAATACGAGTTGCAATCTCAGATAACTCACCGGGAACGACACGGCCTTCAATTCCCTGATCGAGTCGCCTTGGCAGTCTGTTCGCTCAATTTTCTACGGGACTCACGATCGGTTTTGGCACGATTGGAGGTTTCGATTGCCTTAAGGAGCGAGGAATCATCAAACTTGCGCAGGATTTCGATGTTGGGCATGACACAATGGCCGCCGATAATTCCCGGGAAGAACTTCGTCTTTGGAAGATACGAGATCTCTTCGTAGAAGGAGATAACTTCTTCGTAAGCTTGATCTGTTTGATCGCAGTACCGCTCAACTTCCTGCGCCCAAGTAATCAACAGTCCAAAGTAAGTCGTCTCGCTCAGCTTTGCCAGTTCGGTTGCTTCCGGAGCTGACAGAATCCTCGTCTTCAAGCCCGCAGATTGGAAATGCTCCGCGGCGTATTTAGCGCTAGCGGGGTCCATGGCCCCCACGAATTTCGTATAGCTGCGGAGCTCTTGCAACATGCGCACGTGCTTGCCGCGCACCGGACTGTTCGCCACCGCGGCCCCGGTTCGCTGGGCTATCGCTCGCGTAGTCCCGATGGCCACGGTGCTGTTGATAATCGTCAGGGTAGGCTTGAAAAGATCGATGTAACGGGCAGTCTCACCGACAAAATCCTTGATTGCGAACGGGTAGCAGACATGCAGAACATCCACCGTTCCCACTGGCCCAGATGGTGGCGCAATGTCCACTCCAATAACTTTGTAGCGCTCCGAGAGAAGTTCAAAGAGGGGGCGGCCCACCTCTCCGAGTCCGGCGACAACGACACTATTCTCTTCCTTCACGGCCTAGCCTCCTTCGAGAAGTATTCAAGTTGGTGAGGTACATTCAACAGTCCGTATTCCATTTTGCAGCGGAGCGAGCTGGGAATCACCGGAGAAGAGGCGACAAGGATGCGAGCACATGTCCATCGCCAAGGTGAAAGACCGACCGCGGGCACGAGAAAGCGGCCGCGATAGCCGGTACTGCCTGTCGAGTGGATCAGCCTTACGCTCGCAGCACACTTTGCGGCCCTGCGCACTGTGCGCTTTGCACTACAGCGTGCACGACCCGCTCCTGATCTGCTTCTGACAGGCCTGGGAACATCGGCAGGGACAAAATATGTTCAGCAACCTTTTCGCACACAGGGAAAGCGCCCTGCTTATACCCGAGGCTACTGTACGCCTTCTGCAGATGCAGGGGCACAGGATAATGAATGCCCGTATCTATATTTTCCTTCGCGAGGTCCGCCTGGACCGCTTCCCGATTCTCCACTTGCAGAATGTATAGATGATAGACGGCCTTCGACCAGGGAGCTTCAAACGGCGTGATGGCGCTCGTTGCCGCGGCAGCAAACAGTTCATTATATTTGCGTGCATGCTCCCGACGGCTCTCGTTCCAATCCGGAAGGTGCTTCAGCTTTACGCGCAGAAATCCGGCCTGAATGGAATCGAGCCGGCCGTTATAACCTTCAATGTCGTGGTAATACTTCCTGGATTGTCCGTGATCGCGAAGCATTTTGGCTTTCCGCGCGATGGTTTCATCGTCCGTTATAACCGCGCCGCCTTCCCCGCAGGCCCCTAAGTTCTTGCCCGGATAAAAGCTGAACGCGGCCGCGTGGCCCATTGAGCCGGCCTTTCGCCAGCGATTCTCCTTCTTCGAAAAATACTCCGCTCCGTGCGCCTGACATGCATCTTCGATGACAGCCAGGTTGTATCGCCCTGCTAGCTCAAGGATCGCATCCATGTCCGCCATCTGGCCATACAGGTGAACGGGAACCACGGCGGTGACTGGTTTCCCCAGGGTCCGATGCACAAATCGTCCCGTTGCAGGATCGAATGCGCACTGTGTCTGCAGATATTGGCGAAGCATCTCAGGGTCCATCGTGTAGGTGTGCGCATCAATGTCCACAAAGTCCGGACGTGCGCCGGCCTGTGAAATCGCTTCGGCTGTGGCGATGAAGGTGTGCGGAACGGTTAAGACCACATCGCCCGGGTTAACCCCCGCGGCGGTAAGAGCAAAGCGCAACGCGTCCGTTCCGCTGTTCACTCCAACGCAGTGCTTGGCCCCACAGTAGGTAGCAAATTCGCGCTCGAACCCGTCCACCATTGGACCACCAACGAAACCGGCCGTCGCGAGCGCGGATTTAAAAACATTCACCAATTCCTCTTGGAGTTCCTGATGAGGTGTAACAAGATCAACAAAGGGAATCTTAGTATTCTGACTCATGGAGCCATCCTCTCGTTTGGATTGACGGAACGCAGTACCTTGGCTGGGTTGCCAGCCACAATCGTGTTGGGTGGCACCTCATGGGTCACAACACTGCCAGCACCGACTATAGCGTTCTCCCCGATGACGACATTGGAGAGAATCGTGGCCCCTGAGCCAATCGAGGCGCCTTTCTTCACGAGGGTCTGCTCGACTTTCCAATCCTGTTCAGTCTGTAACTGGCCGCCGGGCGCTGTTGCGCGTGGGTAGGAATCATTAATGAAGGTGACGCCATGACCGATGAACACGTTGTCTTCGATCGTGACGCCTTCACAAATAAAACTATGGCTGGAGACCTTGCAGTTCTTCCCGACTGTTGCGTTCTTCTGGATTTCGACAAAGGCTCCGATTTTCGTGTTCTCTCCGATTTGGCAGCCATAAAGGTTGATGAATTTGGAAAGCTTAACTCCCTCAGCCAATTTCACGTCTGGAGCAATCGAGCAGAATTCGTTCACAGATGCACCAACTTTCCTTTCTTTTGCATGGAACAATGAGATTGAAGATGATTCGCAAGAAAAGAGGACATCTCTATGAGCCTTGAGGTTGTTGCGGGCCGTTCGGGTAGGCTACCGCCATTGACACCGCTAGACGGCATCCCCGATTCTTTCTTCATGTGATACTAAGTATAACAAAATAAGTAACTTAGTTGCAAGAAAAGAAACATCAGACTCCACGAAAGAGTAGCGCAATCAGACTGCCAGACCAACGCAAGCTATGTGAAAAATTGGCCAAACCGAATCGAACCTCAAGTGATTGAAAAAACATAGGTTAATAACAAAGCGGATGACCAAAGAGCTTCGCTTGGCGTGGATTTCTCTGCGAAAGCCGAGAAAAGGGAAAACTCTTACCACATATTGACAAACGGGTCTTGGCGACACTTGGCGTTGCATTCCGAAGTCATTTCATCATCTTCTAGGATGTTTCTTCCAACGGTGCCGCGGGTCCTCGAGTTCCCAACTTGTCTGCTGCGGCCTGTGGCCTCTGAAGGAGTCTCGCGGTCTATATCTTCCCCGGAATGCATCGGTTGGTTCCCTACTGTGCTTTGTCGGGCACAGCGGCGATCCCTACCTTCGGCAGGCCAAACCTGCCGAAGGCATAGAGTAACCAGCCGAAGTGATCGGGCCGGGCTTCATACCGAATTCTGAGGCTCTCCACTCGTGGCCCATGGGAAATGTTCATAAAGTTGAGTGTCGCCTCCCAATAATTCGCTATTCGCCGTCTCGGCGCGATTGAATCCCAAATCAAACCTCGGTCCTGATTCCGAAGGTCATCCCCAAGTTCATTCGCTCCGGCAATCCAGGACAATCCCTTGTATACCGGTTCGTGAAAACTCTGGCCAGTAGCTTCTCCTAAAGCAAGGAGGCTAACAGGCGCAATGCCATCCTGATGTAGGGAAAACACAGGGTATCGATTCACGACGCGGCATGCGCTCTTATCGTAAAGGTACCACCATTGCCCCATTTCTCCTTGGAGCGCGCGAAGCGAGTTGGCACAACCCAACGCGGACCCGAGTGGCTCCTCAATCTGAAATGCCCGTGCGAACGTCGTGAGCGCGTAGATGGCGTAAATTTGATCGGCGAACGTTCCAAAGCGGCTGCAGAAGGCATGCTGAAGGAACCTGGGAAACGCTGCGTGTCCGAAGATTCTGCCCTCGCTTTGGTTGTCCTGGAGCAAGTGGTACGTATCCACGGCGACGTCTGTCAGATCCGGAAGCGTTCCAGGACACGCCAGCCGCGCGTGCGCTATGCCTGCCAGAAACAAGGCTAGCCCCTTGGTGCAGGCTTGGCGACCATCCGAAAAAGTGTTGAGCGCCTTCCCGAAATCCAACTCGTTAAGAAGTATTTCGAGTCTCTCCGGCGCACACTCGGCTGTGAGCCAGGTCTGGAGTCCCAGGTCTCCCACACTCCTGACCCAGCTTGTGTCTTCCAAGATGCCATCTCGAATCGAAGCGACGTCAACGGGTGCTGCTCCCCCGGACTCTGCCAGACGCTGCAAACCTAAGAGCGCAATGATCGTGCGCTTCCGTGAAGGCCCTTCTCGGTAGAATCCATCCTCGGTCAAAGTGACGCGTCGAGAAAAGAGCTTTTCTTTCTCCTCAAACAACGAAACAAGCGACCGCAATGCCAGCGCATTCAGGGCGGGAATGTCCAGTTGCGAACCACAATTGTCAATAGGAACGTTGACTCGCTCCCGAACAGAAGCGGCTTTGATGAGCGGTCGCGGAGACATGCCGATTCCCGACGAAAATTCTTGCGCCATGGTTGATTCGATCAAAGAAATTACTGGAATGAATAGAGGTTCAAGAGACGGGCGAATTTATGAAGATATATTAGTTGTGCTACCTGCTAAGGCTTCCGCGCATTTCAATGTCCCTGAGCACATCAAGCTTGCGACTCGACCAACACTTGTTCTCTCTAGAAGCCATCTCATAAATACCTCAGGAGGATGACGGCGCAAGCAAGCTGCACCATCCCGAGGAAATTCTCTGGGTAGTATTCCCAACGGATGACGACGCGGCGAAAGTTATGAAGCCAGGCGAACAAGCGCTCGATTTTCCAGCGGCGGCGATAGCGGCGCAGCACGCGGCCATCTTGCGTGGCTTTCCGGCTACGTGTGGTGTTGTGCGGAGCGACCAACTGCACGCCGAAGCGTTCGCGAATTTGCACATCCAGCGGATCGCTGTCGTAAGCACGGTCGCCGATCAGCCGCTGGGGAGTTTCGGCGAGGAATCGTCGCTGGAGCGTGGGTTCGACAAGTTTTGTTTCATGAGGCGAAGCGCTGGCCACGTGCACGGCGAGAGGAAGACCATGGCCGTCGCTGATCGCCATGATTTTGCTGCCTTTGCCGCGGCGAGTAGGTCCGACAGCAGAGCCCCTTTTTTCGCCGAACTGAAGCTGGCATCGATGAAGGACTCGCTCAAATCCAGCTTCCCACGGTCGCGTAAGTCTTCCGCCAGTTTCTGCAGCAGCCGGGTTAGCAATCCGGACCGCTGCCACTGCTGGAAGCGGCGATGACACGTTTGGTAGGGAGGATAACGACGCGGCAGATCGTGCCAAGGAGCACCAGTGCGTAAAACCCAAAAGACACCGTTCAGCACCGCGCGCGTATCTTGCCACGGCCGGCCGCGCCCGTCGTCCCGACGTTTCGGACGAAACACTGGTTCGAGTACCGCCCACTGGGCGTCGGTGAGGTCCATGCTCTTGATTTACGCTAGTTTGCAGAACTCACAAGCATCCAATGACCTGAAAGTGTTTATGAGATAACTTCTAGCGATAGCGTTCGATACCCTACACGGCGTCTTATCTTGTGCTAAAACAAAAACTGACATCTAAATGTCCTCTCGGATTGCTCCGGTAAAGTTTGCCTCGACAATGTTTGAGAAACTTGGCTATCAGCGACCTTCCCCGCTTTTTCGCAGGGATTTTTCCGCTGGTACAACGAGGAACACCGTCGCTCCGGGTTGGGCTTGCTCACCCCGGCCATGGTGCACTACAAGCAAACCGCGCTCCTCCTCGAACGGCGCCAAACCGTTCTCGATGCCGCCTATCGCGTCCATCCCGAACGCTTCGTCCACCAGGCCCCCAAACCAGCAGCGGTTCCAACCGAGGTCTGGATCAACAAACCGCTCAACTTAAATGAAAAAACTCACTAAATTCCATGAACACTGGTCTCAAACTCGTTGACGCGCGCCGAACTGGCGGGCTGCTGTTCACGTAAATATTTTCGTATACGCGCGTTCGGAGCCTGAAATTTCCCTCCGAAGAGAGTCGGAATTTTTCCTTCCCAAGCGCCGTATGCACTGGGGTAGTCACTCTGACAGCTAACTCTCCCCGCGCGTCAGAAAATAAGTTCCCCTCCACGCCCTGTGAAACTGATTTCTCTAATCCACTGTTAGTGATAACTTTCCTTTCGGAGCAGGACGCTGTAATTCCTGGCCAGGTGCAGACGGAGGCCTCGCCACGAGAAAAGGCTGCTCTTACGGATCGTCATCATGAACAAACAGAACCGTCGAGCCTTTCTTCAAACTTCCGCAGCGGCACTGGCAGGCAGCCTTGGCCCCGGGCGTGCCGTCGTGCTGGATGGCGCCACTCCCGGCGCTCTTTCGTTCGGCCTAAACCCCAGACTCGCATCACAGACCATAGCCTCCAACGACGGCAGGAAGCCCCTGCGGCTCGGCTTAATCATCGGCATCGGCAAGGATCCTGATGCCGCTCTGGCAAAGGTCCACGATCTTGGCCTTCCAACATGCCAAGTGTTTGTGGACGATTTCGAGCCGGAGCAAGTCGGGCGCCTGCGGCTGGCCCTCGAGAAATACGGCATCGAGGCGACTTCTCTTGTCGTCGGCGGACCCGGAAAAGAAGTGTGGGACTTTTACCAGGGGCCTCTGACCATCGGCTTGGTTCCCCCAGAGACGCGCGCAGCCCGCCTCATGCACATCAAGAAGGCTTCGGACTTCGCCAAGCAGTGTGGCATCCCCGCCGTACAGACGCACTGCGGATTTATCCCGGAAAACCCCAACGACCAGTTATACAAGGAGACTGTGACGGCAATTCGCGAGGTGGCCGCCTACTGCAAACGCAATGGCCAAAATCTCCGTTACGAGACCGGGCAGGAGACTCCTATCACCCTGGTGCGTGCGATTCAGGACGTTGGGACCGACAACCAGGGCGTAAACTTCGATGTCGCCAATCTCATTCTTTATGGCAAAGCAAATCCCGTCGACGCCCTCGAACTCCTCGGCCCCTATGTGCAGGGAATTCACGCCAAGGACGGTCTCTGGCCCACGAACCCGAGGGATCTCGGCGAGGAGGTTCCCATAGGCAAGGGCAAGGTAGATTTTCCCCGCATCATCGCTCGTTTGAAGGAACTGGACTATCGCGGCGCGGTCACCATCGAACGTGAAATTTCTGGTCCGCAACAAGTGGCAGATGTTCGCAGCGCGAAGGATTATCTGGAAAAGCTGATCGGGTAGTTATGGCGGCATCCCAGTTCCCCGGCAAGGCAAGCGGGATGTTCGGAAGCGCATCGAACGCATGCACCCAGCGGCAGGAGGCAACATGTCAAACGATTGCAAGCACCAAGTGGACTCCTCAGACAAGATTGGCCGTCGAAAATTTCTGGGGGCAGCGGCGGCAAGCGCGGGCGTCATGTTCATCAGACCGTCCTTCCTACGCGGCACGGCCGCCAACCCCGCCGTCCGCGTGGGCCTGCTTGGTTGCGGCGGTCGGGGCACCGAGGACGCAGCGAATCTCATCGACACGGGTGGTGTTCGCGTCGTCGCATTGGCTGACTTATTTCAAGACCAACTCGACACGGCCCGTGCGCACTTCGATCAGATCCAGCAAGCCAAAGGGTATCCCGCCGTGGACTCGTCGCAACTCTTCGTTGGCCCCAGCGCCTACCAGCAGATCGCAACCTCCAAGGAATTGGATGCCGTCGTAATCGCCACGCCGCCCTATTATCATCCCCAGCATTTGGAGGCTGTCGTCGCCGCCGGCAAGCACGTTTATCTCGAGAAGCCGGTGGCGGTCGATGTGCCCGGCGCGTTAAGGGTGATCGAAGTCGGCAAACGTGCCGAAGGAAAGTTGAGCCTTGATGTAGGGTTCCAGATCCGTGATTGCCCGCCCTTTGTGGAACTGGTCCGGCGTATCCATAACGGAGCGCTCGGCAACATTGTCTGTGGCGAAGCCCATTACCTCGCCGGCTACCTCGACCGGCCGGCCTGGCCCAAAGCTTCACCCGTCGAGCGTCGCCTCCGCAACTGGGTCTATGACCGCACGCTTTCCGGGGACATCATCGTGGAACAGAACATTCACGTGATCGACATTTGCAATTGGATCCTTAAGGCTCACCCTCTGAAAGCTTCCGCAACGGGTGGGCGCTTGGGCCGTCCGACCGACGGAGACGTCTACGGCAACTACAATGTCCTCTTCCAGTATCCCGATGGAGTTGATGTCACCTTCAGCTCCACGCAGTTTGCAAAGGGCTGGTGGGACGTCACCGAACGCTTTTTCGGCACCAAGGGTACCTCGCAATCTCCCTATACCGGGCCGCTTGGCATCTGGGGTGACGATCCTTGGCAGTCGCCGGGTTCCGTTGCGAAGGATTCGCCCGATTCCAAAGGTTTTTCAGCTACCGGGAACTTCAGCTCCAACCTCGAATTCGCCGACTCGGAAAAGAAGAAGGCCTTCGTTGAAAGCATCACGACCGGTAATTTCCATAATCAGGCTGCCAAGGGCGCGGAATCTGCCCTTTCCTGCATGATGGCGCGCTCGGCTGCCTACACTGGACGCGAAGTCACCTGGGATGAACTGATGAAGTCCACCGAGGTGTGGGATCCAAGGATTGACTTGAACAAACTGGGCTGAGGTTGCGACGCTGGGTTCAGTTTTCTTCTCGACTGGATTCGGCCGTGGTTTCCTTGCTTTGAGAAGTCACGGACGAAACGGCGCCTGCCACTAAGCCTCCCTTGAGGTGTGCAGATGAGCAAGGTATCACGCCGTAACTTTCTGAAGTCTTCAGTCACAGCGGCCTGGGCGTCCGGCCTTGGCGGCGGGGTCGCTGGATCTCTCGTGGCTGCTCCCGGCGGCTCAGCGTCCGGCGCAGCTAAGCTCACGCCATTCCCCGCAGCACTTTCGATTAAGAAGGGCTTGGTCTTTGACATGCTGCCCCCCAGCCTCAGCTACTCCGATCGCTTCAAGATGGCGCGTGACGTTGGCTTTGACGTGGTGCAGGCACCTACCACGCCCGACGAACATACGGCCGAGGAGATCAAGAACGCCGCCGCCGCTGCGAATATCCGCATCGACTCCGTGATGAACATGGATCACTGGAAGTACCCGCTGTCGTCAGACGACCCGGAGGTGGTGGAAAAAAGCCTGGCGGGAATGCGGACCTCGCTCCACAATGCCAAGCTCTGGGGTTCGGGCGCGGTGCTGCTCGTCCCAGCCGTGGTGAATCCGGCCACGTCCTACCGCGACGCTTGGACGCGTTCTCAGAAGGAGATCCGCAAGCTGATTCCCCTCGCTGAGGAACTGAAAATCATGATTGCCCTCGAGGAAGTTTGGAACAAGTTCCTGCTGAGCCCCCTCGAAATGGCCAAGTACATCGCCGAGTTCCAGAGTCCGTGGATCAAGGCCTGGTTCGACGTTGGCAACGTGCTCCTCTACGGATATCCGCAAGACTGGATCCGCACGCTCGGCAAGGACATCGTCAACGTCCACCTCAAAGACTTCAAGCGCAAGGAAAATGGTTACGCCTGGGTAAACTTAGGCGAAGGCGACGTGGACTGGCCCGCGGTGCGCCAGGCTTTCGCCGAAATAGGCTACTCCGGAAGCGCCATCGCGGAGCTCGCGGGCGGCGACGAGGCCTATCTGCGTGACGTCAGTCGCCGCATTGACCGGCTGCTCCTCGGCCGCCTGTAAGCGCAGGTGTACCGGCATTCCGGCCGGCATGCAGCGCGGATAACCCGCAAAAGATGGGCTCTACAGAGGTGCAATCGATGGATGGCGAATGGAAAGGGTGGCTGGAAGCGTTTTTATTTCCCAGCCAATTCTTTCACCTTGAGCACGCGATCGCCCGCTACATCCTGCAGCGCTTGGACCGTTCCGGAAGGCCAGCGGATTTCCACGAGTTTAGCGTTCGTGTCATTGCCAAGACCAAAGTGCACCGGGCCGTGGCTGGAAGAAGCATAGCCGACACTGGTGGTCATGTGGTTGTACTGCGCGCCTGCTGAGGTCACCACCTTCACCACAGCTCCAATTCCGTCACGATTGCTCTTGGTGCCCTCCAGCGCAACATCCAGCCAGTGCCCTGCGCCCTCCGTTCGATTCATCCAAATCTCCGCATCTTTGCCGAGCGCCGTGACCACAACATCCACGCGGCCGTCTCCGTCAAAATCTCCAAACGCCAGACCTCGATGCCGGGCTGGGGGAGCCGCGTCCAAGCCAGCTTCAGCGGTCAGGGCCTGCCATTGGCCGCTTGCACCCAGATTGCGAAATACCGTGTTGGGTTGCTCGATATCCATACCGGGCTTCGGAACGAACTCCACATGCCCCCTTGCGATGAACAGGTCTTTCCAACCATCGTTATCAAAGTCATAAAAGCCGGGGCCATAGCCCGCCATGGAGCGGCTGAGCTGCCGCATCCCACTGGCATAGGTAACTTCCTCGAATCCCTTGCCGGCCTTGTTCCGATAGATGGGGAATGTCTGGTTATTCAAGGCGGCGAATACTATGTCCGGGTAACCATCATTGTTGTAATCGCGAAAATCGAGGCCCATGCCGGAAATAAATTCGCCGTCCTCCACTAAGGCGACGCCCTGCGAAAAAGCGACTTCTTCGAATTTTTTCCCCGTGTTGTGGAGCAGAAAGTTGTAGGACGTATCGTTGGTGATGAACAAATCAGGCCGGCCGTCGAGATCGTAATCCGCCATTCCCACTCCCATGCCCTTGCCCACCAAATCCCGAATCCCCCACTTTTCGGAGGCGTCTTCAAAGGTTCCGTCGCCGCGGTTCAGGAACAACTGGTTGGGCTGGCCCTCATAAAATTTTGGACTGCAATAGTCGTAACCTGTCGAGGGGCCGCACAGATGCTCTGTTTTCAGGTTCCACTGCAGGTAATTCACCACGAACAAATCCAGCAGGCCATCGTTATTCACATCCACCCAGACGGCAGCATTGGCCCAGAGGGGACCGTACTTTGGATCGTTCCAGCGATCGAGTCCGGCTTTCGCGGTCACATTCGTGAAGGTGCCGTCGCCATTGTTGTGATAGAGCGAGTTGCCGCGCACCCCGGCGATGAAAATGTCCGGGAATCCATCGTTGTCGTAATCGCCGACGGCCACGCCCATGTCATAGCCGGCGCCGGTCAGACCGGCTTCCTTTGTGACATCCGTGAAGACGCCATTTCCATCATTTTGAAAAAGGCGGTTGGAAAATTTTGCGGCGTCTTTTTTCAGCGTTTCGATATTGGCGCCATTGGCAAAAAAAATATCGGGGCGCCCATCTTTGTTGTAGTCAAAGACAGCGACGCCGCCAGCCATGGTTGCAGGAGCGTGGGGAAACTTTGGAGTTTCGTCGGATTCCACGCGGAAGGGCATGCTGTTCAGGGCAAATTTAATCTGCGCCGCCGCAGCGGTATTCGCTGCACGAATGCCGCGCGTGGGCGAAAAACAATATGATGCGAAAGTGCCGCCAAGAAGCGAAAGCAACTTTCGGCGGCTCGTTGCCCCAACAGGCGCTTCACGACGCCTTGCACGATCCAGCACGGAACCTGCCTCCTTTGGCTGCCACGGCCGCGGCGCACATCGCATGATCATCTTCTCACAGTTGCAAAATGGCGTCCTTGCGCCTGCTCAGCTCACCCCTGCAATCCCAAGAGGTTCATTCGTTACGTGATCACTCCTAATTTACGCCGGAACGGCCCCAGCCCACTGGTCCGGGATCGCTTCCGGTAAGGAGTTCAGGTTGCTGGCCTGGCCGGTGAATAGGCCCCTTTGGCACGTCTCTGGGGGCCCGGGCAGGGCTCAGCAAAACGATTTTGTATGGCAGTTTCTTTGCGGTTTCAGCAAAAATTTGCTTGACATGGATTCGACAACGTAATAAATAAGAATCAACCGTTAGCCTTAACGGTGAGTCTTAGGGTGATGTCTAGAATGTCTTGCCAGTCGGCAAGAGGGGTGAAAAATGAACCGAAGTACCATTTCGTGTGTTTTTGGTCGTCTTTTTTATTTTAAATCATTAAATCTAAAGTACTTGGCGATCCTGATCCTGGCCATGCTTAGCCTGCCGTTCCTGGCTTATGCACAGAACGCCACCATCATTGGCACAATCACCGACCCGTCGGGTGCGGTGGTTCCCAACGTCACAATAACGATTACCCAGGTCGAAACTGGCCGTGCCACTGTCCTCACATCGAATGATGCCGGGCAATTCGTGGCTCCCGATATTCCCATCGGCCACTACAATGTGAAAGCCTCGGTTACCGGATTCAAGGTAGCAGAACGCCTAGGGCTCGTGCTGTACGAAAACGATCGCACGCGCGTTGACTTCCAATTGCAACTTGGCACCACGGCGCAATCTGTTTCCGTGGAAGCCAACCCCATCGCTGTGCAAACCGACACGGGTGAAATCAGCAACGTGATTAACGGGACACAGGTGTTGCAGCTTGCCACCAACGGCCGTAGCATTTACACCCTGGCCACCCTGGTCCCGGGAGCTTCCAACAATATGACCGACGACCAAGCGCCGAGCTCAACCAGCGGCGATAACAGCGTGAGTTACAATGGTTTGCGGCTGGGTCACAACATCTATCTAATGGACGGCGCGGAATCGGACGACCGGGGCAGCGGGGGCAAAATCCAACTCATGCCCTCCCTGGACGCGGTCGCGGAGTTCAACGTCATGACCTCAAACTACAGCCCGGAGTACGGCTTGTCTTCGGCCGGAACCGTGGCCCTGGTTTTCAAATCGGGAACCCAGACGCTCCATGCCAGTGCCTGGGAGTTCATACGCAACAATGCCTTCGACGCGAACAGCTACAGTGCCAACGCCGCCGGTCAGAAAACACCCGAACTCAGGTTTAACACCTTCGGCTTCAACGTCGGCGGGCCCGTTACCTTCGGGCATCTCTACAATCCCAGCAAGACCAAGACCTTCTTCTTCTACAACATGGAATGGCGCAAACTGATTCAAGGAGGCTCCATCACTCAGACGGTTCCGGACACAGCCACGTACCAAGGTGGAGGAGGGCTCGCAGCAAATGTCCCCACGCTAACAACTGCGGCACTCGCCGCTCTTGCCGCCCCTGGCGCCGCGGGCGTACCACCAAATCTGGCCGCCTTGGCGACGGATATCAATGCTCATAATCTGACACCGGGCGCGGCGTTCCCCACCACCGGCCCCTACGCGCTGTCGAATTATTTGGATCCCAATGCACAACTCCTGCTGAAGGCGGGCATTTTCCCTGCAAACAACACCACCTCCGGCGGCGCCCCCGCATTCTTCGGCGGCGCGAACCTCCCCACCAACGTGAAGGAAGAACTCGTCCGAATCGACCACCACTTCAACGATAAGGTGTCAATCTTTGGCCATTGGGCCCAGGACGCCGTGTCCCAGACCACAAGCACTACGCTGTGGTCCGACGATAACGTGCCCTCGATAGGCACCGTTTTCAACAACCCCTCGAAGAGCGGCACCATTCACCTCATGCACACCATTAGTCCCAATCTGATGAACGAGATTGCCTACAACTACGGCGGCAACAGCATCCTCTTTACGCCGGTGGGCATATACGCGCAGCCTTCGGGCTTCAGCGTTCCGGGATACCTCCAGACGGCTGTCGGGCTGCCAAACGAAAACACCCTTAACCGGATTCCCGGCATCAGCCTAAGCGGCATCGCAAATTACGACGTCTCCGAGGTGCCCTGGACCAATATTGCTGCTGACAATCAGCTCCGTGATGACCTCTCCTGGACCAAAGGCACACACCAGCTCAAGATGGGCTTTAGCTGGGCGCGGTACGCAAAAGTCCAGCAACTCTTCGGCAACACGCAAGCCGCAGCTTCCTTCAATGGCCAATGGACAGGCAACTCTTTTGCCGACTTCCTGCTGGGTATGGACAGCGGCTACAGCCAACTGGCGCTGCAAGACAGCGGTCATTGGCCGAACATTTCGACGGCTGCCTATATTCTGGACAACTGGCGTGCGACTCGCCGCTTGACTCTGAATCTGGGCCTGCGCTGGGACGGCATCCCGCATGCCACGGAATCAAATCACCGTGATGCCAACTTTTACCCCAACCTGTATACTACCGCCAACGCGGCGGTCCTAACCGCGACGGGCACCATCGCGCCACCCTGCGCCGCGCCCTGCGTCGGCACCCCGGCCGCGGCTTTCGGCGCCAGCCCCAATCCCATCCTCGCCAAGTTGGGCAGTATATTTTATCTCAACGGTATTGGCATCATCGGCGAGAATGGCATTCCCGCCGGTTTTGTCCAAAACCACTGGAACAATTGGGGTCCGCGTCTCGGCTTCGCCTACGATCTCACCGGCACGGGCAAGACCATCGTGCGCGGCGGCTTCGGCATAATGTTCGAGCGCGTGCAGGGCAACGACATGTACGACAGCGGCGGCAATGAGCCCTTCAGCGATAACATAAGCCTCGGAAACGTAGCGTTTTCGAACCCCGGCCTTAACTTGGCCACGGGCACGGCCCCGGTATCACCCATCCCGGTGCCCAGCATTAATGAAGGTCTTATGTCGAACGATTACAAGAACCCTACGAGCTACCAGTACAGCGTCGGTATTCAACAACAATTAGGGCGCGAGTCCGTACTCTCGATAGCCTATGTTGGCAACCAGAACCGCCATCAGACCACCTCAGCGGAGTTGAACCTTCCGCCCGAGAGCGACCTGGCGGCCCTTACGGGGCATACGGACACCCTTCCCTATCTTCAGGCGGTTCCGTATACCGGCTTTGACGACATCAACATGTTCCAAAATGACATTAACTCACACTATAACGGATTGCAGATCCAACTCCGCTCGCGTCTGAAGCAGGATTTGACCTTCCAAGGCGCATTCACCTGGTCGCGCTCCATTGACCCGTCGACCGGTGGCGATGATACCAACGAGTCCCCCAACCCCTACAATCTCAATTACAATACGGGGCCTTCGAACCTCGATCGCACCTTTATCGCGATGGTCAACCTCGTCTATGATATCCCACTTTTCCGGCACTCGGACAACCACGCCTTGAAAACGGTTGCCGGTGGCTGGGAACTTTCCGCAATTGGTACCATGGAAACGGGTCTACCGGTTTTCCTCACTTTGGCCGGCCCGCAGGGCGGCAACGCCGTGGACCACGGCACGAACGCGCCAGACCTCACAGGCTCCGTCTCCTATCCTAAAACTTATGGTCAGTGGTTCACTGGCAATTTCAGTACTCCCGCGCTGGGTGTCTGGGGTGATGCCCCCCCTCAACAGGTACGTCAGCCGGGTCGCGACAACTGGAACATCTGCCTTTTGAAGAACTTCGTGATCAGCGAAAGCAGGGGGAGCGGTATCGAATTCCGCATTGAATCGTACAACACGCTCAATCACACGGAGTTCAAGGGCGTCAACAGTCAGTTCAACGGTTCTGGCTTCGGCGCCGTCAACGGCGTTTGGGACCCTCGGGTCTTCCAATTCGGCCTCAAGCTCAAGTTCTAATGAGCAGTCCAAGGGTTAGTTAGTACGGCAAAATGTAACTCAGCCCGGCCGGCAGCCTCCTTAGCGAGACTGCTGGCCGGTTCTTTTTTTCTGGATGAACCGGGGGTCGTCCCCGGCTACCTCGGGGGTTCTTTCACCTTGACTATCTGATCAGCGGGTACGTTCTTGAGCTCCTGGGTGATACCTGAAGGCCAGCGGATTTACAGCCTGTGGAAAAACTCCGCAGTTTAGGGGGTCGGAGCGGCGCCTGTCCCGACCCGGTCGGGGGCTCCGGCATTAAGTGCTTGGCTATCATCGGGCTTTCGCCCGCCGCAGGCGGGTCCGCCGCTTTCTGGCGGAAGCCCCTGAGGAAATGGTTTCAGGCCTTTTTCCGCAGCCTGTTTAGCCGTCCCGGAGCGGGGACCAAATGCACGTATGCGCATCTTGTTTTGTTTCAATCGATTGCCGTGGGGAAAACCCAATTTCGCCGAAGTTGAATTTTCTTTCATCATCCACCATCCAAAATTTGTCATTCCGACCGGAGGGACGGCGTCTTTGGCCGTCCCGGAGTGGAGGAATCTCTCTTCAACTTCGGATTTTGGGCTGAGTGCGAGAACGAATCGGCCAGAAGGCGATACACTGGATACCGTCAGAGACTGCTTGTTCGTGTTGCCTCGAGATTCCGCAAAGCGTCACTGGCAAACTTGGATCTGGTACCCATGACCAATTGGAAGACAGGTTGTCTCCTCGCCGCACTCCTCTCCGCTACGCTGCTCAGCGCGCAGACTCCCACTCCTTCCGACGCACAAGCCCTGGAACGCCAGGGAAGGCTTTCAGAAGCAGCCCAAGCGTGGAAGGCCATTACAAGCCACAACCCTCGTGACGCGGCGGCATTTGCCAGTTGGGGGGTGGTTCTCTCCAAGCAAGAAAATTACCAGGAAGCCGCTTCGGCCTACAAGAAAGCGCTGGCGCTGAATCCGAATCTGCCGGGCATCCAACTCAATCTAGGGCTGGCAGAGTTCAAACAGGGGCGTTTCCCGGAAGCGATCCCTCCGCTTCGTGCGGCATTGGCGGCCGACTCCCACAGCATGCAAGCGCGCACGCTGCTGGGACTCAGCTTCTACGGTACAATGCGATTCGCGGAGGCTGCCAGGTATCTGAAGGTGGCTGCGCAAGCGGATCCCAACAATTTGGAGTTACATCAGGTGCTGGCGCAGAGTTGCTTGTGGGTGAAGGACAATGATTGCGCCTTGAAGGAGTTCCAGCAAATTCTGCTGCAAAACCCGGATTCGGCAGCGGCCCATATGCTGATGGGTGAAGCCCTTGATGGTCTGGAAAGGTCCGCGGACGCGATTGCGGAGTTCCAGGCCGCGGTGAAGGCAGCTCCGCGGGAGCCGGGGGTGCATTTCGGCTTGGGCTATCTGTATTGGAAGGCACATCAATATGACCAGGCCAAGGCGGAGTTTGAGGCAGAGCTAGGGATTGATCCTGGGAACGCCCAGGCGTTGGCCTATTTAGGCGATATCGAATTAAAGCTGAATAACCCGGAGAAAGCGCTCGCCTTGCTAAAGAAGGCGGTGCAGCAGAAAAACGACCTTCGCATTGCCTATGCTGATATCGGTGCAATTTATGTGGACCAGAAGCAGTACGAAGACGCTCTCGCGGCGTTCCAACAGGCCGTGAAACTCGATCCGCAGCAGCCCGACATGCACTTCCGGCTGGGGAACTTATATCGGGTAATGGGGAACACGGCCGCATCTCAGGAAGAATTCGCCAAATCCCGCGCACTCCACAAGAAAGCAGACGATGCTCTACTTAAGAAAATCTCTGACGCGCCGCCCGCACTGCATCAGTAGGTGCCGTAGAACCGGAAGGGTCATCGTTGATTAGGTCCGGGGATACAGGTCGTTCCCCCTTGACTCCCCAGATTCGGGGGGCTAGGCTTCGGGCTGTTTTTCATGGCGCTTATGCACCAGCCAAACCAACGCGTGCTGCTGCGAGCAGGGGCATTCCTGCTGCCGGTCCTGCTGTGTAACTTTTTGTGCCCACTTGCGGCCTGGTGCCAGGCCAACGCAGGTGGGGAGATGGAAATTCGCGGTTTCCGCGCGGAAATCGACGTGACCGTACACAATAGTTCCGGAGAGATCATCTCCACGCTCGCGACCGTGAATCTTTATAAGGACGGGAGGCCATACGACCGAGGAACGGCAACAAACGGGCGGATGTTTTTCATGTTGCACAATCTAGGCAATTTTACGGTCATTGTGGATGCAACTGGATACAAGTCAGGACAGAAAGACGTGTTGGTTACCACAGAGATGACGTTTGAGGTGGAGATAAGTCTGCAGCGGGGGACATCTCCGAATTTTACGCCTGGGGCAGCGGGGAATCCGATACTCGCTCCCAAGGCCAAGGAAGCCCTGGACAAGGGCATCCAGGCCCTGAGGGACGACAATTTGGATGCGGCGGAGAAGGCCCTGGACCAGGCTATGAAGCTCGCTCCAAATAATCCGGACGTGCTTTATGTGCTGGGTGTGTTGGATCTGAAAAAGCACGAGTGGACAAAGGCGCAAAGTGTTCTGGAAAAAGCCACGCAGATGGAACCAAACAGCGCGCGCGCTCTAGCGGCATTGGGGATGGTGCTGTGCAACCAGGAGAAATACGCAGAGGCTATTCCACCACTCGAGAAGTCCGTGCAACTGAACCCGGCCAGCGACAGGCAGACGCATTGGTCATTGGCGGAGGCGTATTATCACAGCGAACGGTTTGACGATGCCCTGAAGGTCTCGCAGCAGGCGCAGGCGGAGTCTAATGGACAGGTGCCGCAGATCGATTTGCTGGTTGCAAAGTCACTCGTGGCCGTGGGGCGGTACGAGGACTCAGCGAAGGTTCTGCGAGAACTAATCAAGAACCACAGTGATGGCCCGGAAGCCGCTACCGCGCGGCGCTATTTGGAGCGCTTGACGGCCGACGGCAAGATTCACCGGCAGTAGCGTCTTCCCTCGCGCCTGTACACATTGTAAATCCTTTGCCTCTCACCACACACTACCAGGAGTCAGCCGGCCGCCGGCCCCATACCCGGCAGAACTGGCAAGTATATCTGCACGAGTTTGCGCCGGGACTCTATCAGTAATAGAGTTTCACTTGCAGGGGATCGACTTCGCTCCAATAAGAGAATAAGGATCGGAAAGGATACCGGATATGCGTAAAGCGCTGATTCTGGCGGTACTTTTACTCGTTGGCGTGACGGCCTTTGCCCAGGCGCCCGCAGCGACGAATGCGGACGTGGCGAAGCGGGCGGACACCTACCTCGACAAAATGTCGCTCGAAGAGAAGATCGATTACATTGGCGGAACTGGGTTCGCGGTTCGGGCCGTCCCCGCTGTTGGCCTGCCGCCTTTCCAGATGTCCGATGGCCCCATTGGTGTGCGCAGCAATGAACGATTTCCTTCCACCACCTATGCGATCGGCGTCGGCCTCGCGGCGTCGTGGGATGCCGAACTGGCCGAAAAAATCGGCGCAGCTATCGGCAGAGACGCGCGGGCCCGCGGCCTCCATTTCATGCTGGGCCCCGGGGTGAACATCTGCCGCTCGCCGCTGAATGGCCGTAACTTTGAATATTTTGGTGAAGATCCATTCCTCACGGCCTCGATCGCGGTCGGCTACATCAAAGGCATGCAGTCACAGGGCGTTTCAGCGACCATTAAACACTTCCTGGGCAACAACTCCGAATACCTGCGGCACGGTTCCGACTCCGTGATCGATGAACGCGCCCTTCGCGAAATCTATCTCCCCTCGTTCGAAGCGGCGGTAAAGCAGGCGCATGTTGGCGCCATCATGGATTCATACAACCTCATCAACGGCCAGCACGCCACGCAGAATGGTTACTTCAACATGCAAATCGCCCGCAAGGAATGGGGCTTCGATGGCATCATGATGTCGGACTGGATGGCCACCTACGATGGCGTTGCCGCGGCCAACAACGGGCTCGACCTTGAAATGCCTACCGGAGCGTTCATGAATCGCCAGAGCCTCTTGCCGGCGGTTGCCGATGGCCGCCTCACTCAGGCGACCATCGACGAGAAAGTTCGCCACATCCTGCAAACCGCCATTCGCTTTGGCTGGCTCGATCGTCCGCAGACGGATCTCTCTATTTCGACGTACAACCAGCCGAACCAGCAATTGGCGCTCCAGGCGGCGCGCGAGGGCATGGTCCTCCTGAAGAATGAAGGCAATCTGCTCCCGCTCGACAAGCAGAATACCAAGACCGTGCTCGTGGTTGGGCCCGATGCCTATCCTGGCGAACCGGTCGGAGGAGGCAGCGCTCGCGTGGTTCCCTTCGCGTCCGTCAGCGCCCTGCAGGGAATCGGCAGCTTCCTTGGCCCGTCCGCCAATGTGTTCTACGAAGCAGGGCTGCCCAGCATGGAGAGGGCGGCGGCCGCCACCGAGTTTACGACCGAGCCGCAAAATGGCCAGCGCGGCCTGAAATTCGAGTTTTTCCGGAATGCCGACCTCTCTGGCGCGCCGGCGTCCACGCAAGTGGTCCCCCACCTCAACGATCCCGGCACAGCCTGGGGAGACCTCGCGCTTGACATTCAATCCATGGCGACATTTTTCAATTCCCAACCGAAGCCTTCCTCGAAACGCTGGACCGGCTATTTCGTTGCCCCACAGGCTGGCCCCTACGAAATCGTTGCGCAGGGCTCGGGAGAGGATGGGGGCTATCGCCTCTATATTGATGACAAGCTGATTTTCGACAATTGGAAACTTGCCAAGGCTTTTCAAGAGGGCGCCGTTCTGGAGCTATCCGCGGGACCGCACAAAATTGTTGGCGAGGAATTCGTCCATTCGATCGTAGGTGGACGTTTGCGCGTTGCGATCGTCGATCAGCATAAGCTCGTTTCTGATGCTGCGAAGGAACTGGCGGCAAGAGCGGACGTGGTGATTATCGCCGCCGGCTTCAACAATGAGAGCGAGGGTGAAGGGGCGGATCGTCCCTTCTCGCTGCCCTTTGGCCAGGATGAACTCATTCGGGAACTTTCTGCAGTGAATAAGAACACCATCGTTGCGCTCACTTCGGGCGGCAACGTCGATGTCTCTACCTGGATCGATCATGTCCGCGGGCTCATCGAAATGTGGTATCCCGGCGAGCAGGGCGGTACGGCTCTCGCGGAGATTCTATTCGGCGTCGTGAATCCTTCCGGGCATCTTCCGGCTACGTTTGAAAGGCGCTGGCAAGACAATCCATCGTACGCGAACTACTATCCGGAAGCAGGCACCGTTCGCGTGTCCTACAAGGAAGGAATTTTCGTCGGTTATCGCAGCTACGAACACAACAATGTGAAGCCGCAGTTCCCGTTTGGCTTTGGCCTCTCTTACACCACATTCAAATTCGGCAATCTAACCGTCGCTCCGGCAGCTTCGTCGGCGTTGGCGCCAAGCGGCCGTCCCGCGCTCTATACCGTTTCCTTCGACGTCACGAACACGGGTTCCCGTGCCGGCGCCGAGGTTACACAACTCTACGTTGGGGAAGCCAATCCGAAAGTGCCGCGTCCCGCGAATGAGCTGAAAGGCTTCGCGCGCGTGGAGCTTGCGGCTGGCGAAACGAAGCACGTCACCATCTCGCTCGACGCCCGCGCCTTTGCGTTCTACGATGTCGCCTCCAAGCATTGGCAGGCCGATAGCGGCGCTTACACCATCAAGGTCGGCGATTCTTCCGTGGACACGCCTCTCAGTGCCGGCATGACTTTGCCGAGCCTCATCAGCATTGCGAACGATAAATAGCCGCCTTTCTCGTCAGGGCATGGCTTTTTGCCCTGCTTGTGGAAAAAACACCATTCCGTCATTCCGAACGGAGTCTGCGGAGTGAGAAATCCCTCTTTTCTTGGGTTTCCGCCAAAGGGAGATTCATCGCACGAAAAACGTGCGATGGAAAACCGTACCTCGCTTTGCTCGGAATGACGAGTCAAGCCACCTTTTTCCGCAGTCTGTTCAGTCGTGCTGTCCTGCGGGGCTAAAGCCCCACGCCTAGAATGGAAATGTTGCACGTGCAACATTCCCGTCTCGCGCCACGATGGAAATGTCGGCGCGCCGACAATTGTACTTAACTTATAAGTTAACACAGCGCAAGAAAACAAAAGAGTTATGGGCGAGCCCGTTTGGTTTGCAGCCCCCCCCCTGTTTATGCGCATCTACGGGAATGATTAGACTTACAGGCCTCCCGCGCGTATGTACGGGAATGATTGGGGTTATGCAGTTTTAAGTGATCAGTAGCCAGTTTCAAGTGTAAGAAAATGCGGAGGAACGAAAGAGGCGGTGCGAAGTTCACAACCGACAGTCCACAGTTCGTGTAGGGCCAGGCCTTCTGAGGCACGTTGTTTGCGCCCCGGATGGGGTTGCGGGGCGGGCCGCATTCTTTCCTATGTAGTGGCCGGTCTTCAGACCGGTTCTTGGGGCTACCTTTTGCAGCGCGCAGGAACCAAAATGTCGGCGCGCCGACAATGTTAATTGATGTTGTAGTAAACGCAGGCGTTAGAAAAGCGGGTTTACAGTTCACAGTTGAAAGTACAAAGTTCAGAGCAAGATTCTCCAGCCGGTTGTAACCTCCGGGATTTGAGAGACGGAGAGGTGCGTTTGCGAAGATCATTTGGTTAGATGTACCCCCCCCTGTTTTTGCGTAAGTAGGGGAAAGAAAGCACTTACGGGCGATTTTCTTGGATGTAGGGGAAACAAAGGAGTTAGCTGAATTCTTGGTGTAGATGAGGTTCCGGGATGACCCGAAATGGCGCAACAGCCGCATCCACGTTGTTTGTGTCCCGGATGATGTTGCGGGACCCTCAGCATAACAGGCGAAGCATAGCACATTATTTACCTGTTGTCTACTATTATTTAGTGGGTACTAGTTTCGAAACTCGTACTCGCTCGGAATGGGAAACCCCAAGACCCAGCCTCCCCCTACGAGGCTAGAGCACCCGGAGTCTAGTCCGCATTTTTCGCCCAGGCCATCCACCTCACAAGTCAGAGGGGCTCCTGTGTTCTCGTATGTTGTCGTAACTGACAGCCAGGTGTTGTCCGGGCTTGAGTCGGGAACCGGACGCAGCGGGCTGGCTATCGAGCCAGCCGAAAACCACCTTATTGGGTTCGTCGCAATAGTCGATCCGGAGCCACATCCACTCGGCTTCGCCCGTCTTCTCATCCCTAATCTCGAACTTAACGTAATCGCCCGACTTGTACTTCACAACCTTCTCTCCACACCACGAGCGCGTTCAGGCGTCTCTGGCTTTGCATCCCATTGCCTCTCTAAAATAGGCCTACGGTATCGCTTTTATGAAATACGGGAAGTAGCGATGAAAGTCGGCGTACTGTTGAAGCCTAATTTCGGTCTGTTTCAGGTTCTCGTCGGTCAGATATCCTAGCGCGCGTCGCAGGGTCCTGCCCGCATTGCGGCCGCAGGGAAGGTATCTCTGAAGATAAAGTCGCTCTTTCGTGCTGAGGCTAGGCACGTTAATTTGCCTAGGTTCATTCCAGTTTAAGTTAGCAAAACGCCAGTTCTTGAAAGCTTTCCTGAAGTCTTTTTCCTCGACTCTTCGGCAGACAACGCCGGTGAGGGTGAATATACCCGCACCGTCACTGTAATAGAAGGACGAGAGAGGCAAAAACATCAACGGCATTGCGCTTGGAAGTGCTTTTTGAGAGGCGATTTGCACCATCTCTTGCATTAATAGCGCAAGTTTGTCGACTCGACTGGGCGGTGGATCAGACGTATTTGGCAGTAGTGTTTCGAATTTCCTTCTGAAGTCCTCGGTCTGCTCGGGTTTCTTATAATCACGCGGGTCGCAGCTCAATGTAATCTTAACTATGGAGTTTGTGCCCACTTTTCCCAATAACCCCATGAAGTCATCGAAGTGACCAAGTTCGAGGTTGGTATAGTCGAGCCAAAAAATGCTTTTTTGATCCTTCGCCTCGTATTGCGCCAAGAATGATTTAAGTGAGGTGCGCTCGAGTTTCAGGCGGTGGAAACGGCATGGAAGATGAAATCGCTGGCGCTTGTAGATTTCCGGGTCCTGCTCAATGCAGACCATTTTAATCTCAGGATAGAACTCGTAGATGAGCCGAAAATCCTCTAGGGTCGGCCCTCCCATCGAATAATAGGTGTAGTCGCTCAATTCTCTCGGCTTCACAACAAGCCTGATTGCATCAATCAGTGTTAGTCGATCCACTGCCTTATTCGGGCGAATGTGGTAGGCGGGTTGGCTCACTTGGGCGCGTCCTTCAGAATAAGGTCAAAGCATTCTTCACCAACGGTCGACGGTGAGGCCTCAGCCTCGCCAAACAGATATTCGGCGACTCTCCTGATCTCTTCGACAGTCCTGACGAAGGATATTCGCCTTTGTCGGGATTCCAACTTCCTGGGCATCGGCAACTCGGGCTTGTATTGCTCTCCCGGGGGCACGGACTTTGTCGTCGCGTTGAAAACTAGATGGGTTGACTCGACCTTGATCTCATCGAGCGAGAGCGGCTCGCCTGCCTCAATGTATTTTCTGGATTCGTCGAGGTCGTTTTTCCATTTATTCGTGTAGTCTGTAAAAACACGCATGCCATCTCGCATCTTGTTCTTGATTTGCAAATACAGCCTTGAGGAAGCGTCGACGTCTCGCTTCGTCGTTGTCGTCGGGAGTTTCGAAGAGTCTCCCCTGAACTCGACGATCCCAGAAATTGCGATGAACTGATTGTGATACCGAGGAACCCCAGCCTCCCCCCACCCCGTGAGTTCGGTCCTATCGCAGTAGACGACAGCCCTGTCGTTGCAGATGATGGTCCATCCGGCATCTACGGCCGCGTAGCGCTTTTGTATCTGCTCACTTTCTGAGTCATCAGGGTCAGGTATGGGGCGGGTGAATCCTACAGCGAGAAAAACTTCAACGCCGTCTTCGGTCTTGGTCCTGAACATGAAAGGCCTAATTGCCTTCGGAGTTTTTGTCGATTTCGGCTTCCTGGGAGCAAAAAGTAGCTTCACGGGGCGGGCTTTCGCGAGGACGCCGTTGATCTTTATTTCCAGGCCCTTATCGATGATGGCCGCGTAGTGAGTCTCCACCGTCTGCTGAAGGGTACTCTGAAGAGCCTCGCGATCAATGCTGAAGCGGTCCGCAATCGGGGCATGAAGGGTTCCTACAACGATGGTGGTCCCTTGGTATTTGGGCGGGGTCTTCGACGGCTCGACTGGTAGGTCCCAGTCGCCCTTCTTTTCTGTCCAGTCAGGGCTTATCTCGACATCATAAGCATCTTTTTCGTTCCGAGTGGAAATCGAGCACTGCTTGCCCATCTTAAAAATCGCGCGCTTCATTCCTATGCCGTACGCGCCGACGGTTCCGGGCGCGTCCTGAGGACGGTCAGGGTCGGCTTCACGGCCCATCGTGAAGGCGTACTTGTGCAAGCTCCACGGAATCCCTCCACAGTTGTCTGAAATCTCGAAATTGTTTCTGTCGAATTTAATATGCGCCCAGAACCCCTCGTAGGGTGTCTTCTTGTCTTTGGCAGTCTTCTCGGCTCCGGTACGCAGTATTCCGTCCACGCAATTGTCGAGTAGATCGAGGATCGCGTCCTCTAGTCTGATGTCCCGTGTGAGCATGTAGACAAAAAACGATTTCACTGGCGAGGCATCTACGGGTTCGTATGGGTTTTGCTTCTCCTTGGCCATGCACTACCCTTTCTGGCGCGACTTTTCGAGGGCCAGTCGGACGGCCTTTGCAACCGCGCGCGCTAAGAGTGGCGGGACGGAGTTACCTATCTGGCGGAATCCGTGCCACTTCGTTGGATGAAATTGGAACCAGTCGGGAAAGGAATGAAGCCTTGCAGCCTCGCGTACCGTAATGCACCGATCTTGAAAAGGATGGATCGGCCGCGGTGCCATGAACGATCCTTGCGCGGGACCCGTTCCGGCACGAAGCGTCGGTGCCAAGCCGGCCTTGGCAAGTCGGTAGAATCTACTCACTTCTTCGCTGCTTCCCTGTTTCGTATTACTGAATCGCCTTATCGTCTTCGCGGTGTGTGCAGTCCGCGAGCAGCTGCTCAAACCGTTGCCATTCCTGCTTCGCGCGGGAGACTTGTCACCACGGTCCAGGATCTCGCCTCTCAGCACTTTGGCATAAGCACTTGGTTTTCCCAAATTACCGGCATATTCGTCGGTTTCAAGTAGATAGTTATAATTCGCTATCTTGGGGAGGTCGCCGATCGCGTCCCAGACTGTTGGGCCGTCATAGTCGCCGTTCTCGCCGTAAGGATGCGAAGGCGTGGGATATTGAGGAGCGATGGCCCCCCTGATGTAACCCAGAACGAAAACCCGCCGCCGCCTCTGTGGAACGCCAAATTCAGCGGCGTCGAGCACCTGAATTGGCTTCACTATGCGATAGCCGGAGCTTTCGACGTGATGGACGAATTCGTCCAGAACGCTCTTTGAGTCACCCATCAAGATTCCTGCCACGTTCTCGACGACAAAATAGGAGGGCGAGAGTTCGATAATCAGACGGGCGAGATCGTGCAGGAGTAGGTTACGCGGGTCGTCTCGGGAGCGCTTCCCGATCAGTGAGAAGCCTTGACACGGCGGTCCGGCGAATACCACGTCAATTGGCCTGTCTTCGATTCCCGTTTCCTCCCTAAGTTCTTTGCCGGAGACGGTCGAAAGATCAGTACACCACGTTTGACAGTTGGGGAAATTCGTTAGGTGTGTCTCGGTGTGAATCTTTTCAATGTCCACGGCGGCGAGCACGTCGAAACCTGCTTGCTCGAATCCGAGTGACATTCCACCAGCGCAGCAAAAGAGGTCAACGCCGACTGGACGCCTGCGTTTTTTCATTGAGCCGCCTTAAAGAATTCGCAGTAGCGATTGATGCAACAGTCATGACACCGTGGGCTGCGCGGTCGACACACCTTTCGGCCATGCGCTATGCACGCTACGTGATAATCCCGCCGCAGTGCTGGCACAACCAACGCTTCTAGTTCTGCGTGACACTGATCCGCACGTCTTCTGGCGGTCCAGCCCAGCCGGCTGGAAATCCTATGTACATGCGTATCCACGGGGAGCACTGCCAGATTAAGTGTATACATCATTACGCACTTTGCAACCTTTTCAGACACGCCAGGCAGTCTAACGAGGTAATCCTGTGCCGCCTCGGGAGCTAGCCTTTTGAGGAGTCGGAGATCGCAAGCCCCGAAACGCTTCTTAATCAATCGAAGTGCCCCTCGGATATGCCGGGACTTGACCGCAGAAAGTCCGGCGGGTTTGAGCAAGGAACGAAGTACAGACATCGGAGCAGTCAGGACCTCGTCCCACTCACCAAACCGCTTCTGGAGACGCCTGTAAGTGCTGCGGGCCGTTCCCGGCGTTGTCTTGTTGGACAAGATGATATAGATGAGATCGTCCAGAGGGTCGGAAGGATTGCCGAAGCGCGGGGTCCCGTATGTTCTGGTGAGGATTTTGCACACGCTCCGGACAGTCCGCACGCGGATGGATGATGGCTCGCGCCAGATGGCGCCGGTTTTCTTGAGCGGGCTGGGTAAGTGCTTCCCTACCATCGCAAGTCTTAACGCACCCCTCGAAGCTGCCACTGTAATACTACCTCGTGCCGGTTTCTAGGCTATTACCTCACAATGTCTAGGAAGAGAGTTATGAGCGATCAAATATCAGTGATCGGGAGGCAAGAGCCGTGGCCCTTCGCGGAGATCACTCTGGGTAAACGGGGGGCAGAACGAATCCCAAGAGAGCAGAGGGATCCCTCCACTGCGCGGCCCGACGCGCCACAATTCGGCGCGAAGGAAGAAATCGGGCCGCTCCGGTCGGGATGACAGTGAGGAGGAGTGGTCAGGGAGCAGCGATCAGTGATCAGCGCCCAGCGATCAGGAGGCAAGAGAGAAGCAGGTCCCTCGCGATGCTCGGGATGACAACATAGAGGGAGGCAAGAGAGGGGGGGCACGATGTATCGTGCCCCTACATGGAAAGCAGGCGGGATGACAGATTTTGGGAGTGTTTGTTTTGGGGGCGAGTTTATGTCGGACCCTTCGAGGCTCAGGGCAAGCTATGAATGTCCGACCCCCTAAGGTGCTAGAGTGATCCCTCCCGATGCTCGGGATGACGGAGAAGAACGGCAGGAGAAACCCAAGAACCGGTCTGAAGACCGGCCACTACATAAGAAGGAGAACGGCCCGCCTCAGAAGGCGGCCACTACATGTAAGAGGGAAAGGCGGGGATTGCTGCGCTCTTACACTTTTTCGAGCAGGGCGACGAAATGAAGGCCTCGGCCCACTAGCAGCGAAAACGGAAACGGGTACAGCGGCACTTCGCTGGTCCACTGCGCGATGGAGAGCCCGCATTTCGCGAAGGTCGCTTCCCATTCCTTGCGGCTCTGATAGTTGTACGGCAAACGCACGCCATGGGGACGGTTGCCTACCCAGTCCATGAACTGCAGCGTCTTGAAGTCGAACCAGTTTTCGCTGAGATGGTCCTTGATCAGCACGAACCGGCGCGTGACGCGGCGGGCTTCCCGCAGCAGGATGGTGGGATCGTCCGTGTGGTGCAGCACGTCAACAAACAGGCAAACGTCGAACGTCCAGTCGGGAAAGGGCAGCTTGGCTCCGTCGAACGCCCGGCACCGAATCCCGCATTGGGGCCGCTCGGCAAACTCCACTCCCTCAATGGAAATCTCCGAGCCGCATTCCGCCAGCAGATCTCCGATGGTGCCGTCGCCGCAGCCAATGTCCAGAACGGCGGAACCCGGCGGAATCCGCGCGGACAAGCATTCGGCCAGAACCCGCACGCGCCGGCCGAAAACCATTCGCGCGTGCGCGGTCTGCAGCACCGAAAAGCCAACGGAGCCTCGTGCCTCACTTTTTGCTTTTTCAGTCATATTCCGGAAAGACTTCCATCAGCGTTTGCCCATGCCCAGAACGCTGAGGAAAAAGCTCGAGAAAATCGTCTGGCAACCCAGCGTGAGGAAAATCACCCCCGGCATGACCATGCGCAGCGCCCTGCCGGGATTCAGAGGCCCGAAGCCAGTGGCTCGCCAAAAATCCACGGCAAAAATCGAAATGCCCAGTCCGACGAGGAAAAGGACCGCTCCAATCACCAGGCCGGTCTCCAGCGTGATGACGCTGAAGAGCCGGTTGAACTTTTCATCGCGGGGCAAATAGCCTGCGGTGATGGCAAAGACTTTTGTGAACACCGCGAAGTTCACCGCCTGATAGCCGACGAAAATCATCGTTGCGCTGTAAACCAGTGTGCTGACGTCGAATCCCACGTGCCCGACATGCCGCATGCCCGGCAACAGCCACAGCGCCAGCAGGCTCCCCATCAGCATCAGCAGGCCCCCGGGATACAAAAAGAGCCAGCGCGGGCTGTAGAGCAGCATGAAGCGCAGGTGGCGCCAGCCGTCGCGCCAGGTGCGCAGGTGCGGCGGCGTGCTGCGGCCGTCGAGAGAAAGATCGGTAGGGATCTCCGCGATGCGCAGCCCGAAAATCGAGGACTTCACCAGCATTTCACTGGCGAATTCCATGCCCAGCGATCGCAGCCCCAGGCCTTCGATGGCTTCTTTGCGGAAACCGCGCATGCCGCAATTCACGTCGCCACACGGCGTGCGGAAGAAAATTCTCGCCAGCAGGGTCAACACGGGCGTGCCGAGGTAGCGATGCAGAAAAGGCATGGCGCCCGCGGCAATATTTCCCTTAAAGCGATTGCCCATCACCAGATCGTAGCCTTCGCGGAGTTTGTGCAGGAAGGAACTTACTTGCGAAAGGTCGTAGCTGTCGTCCGCGTCGGCCATGATCACGTATTGGCCGCGCGCCGCGGCGATCCCCGCCAACAACGCGCTCCCATAGCCTCGCGCGGCAACTTCCACGACAGTAGCCCCGGCGCGGCGCGCAATTTCCTGCGAGCCATCGGTGCTGCCATTATCGGCAACCAGGATTTCCGCGGACAGGCCTTCGCGCTCGATGGCAGCTCTCGCCTTCTTGATGCAGACCCCCAGCGTCGTGGCTTCGTTCAAGCAGGGCATCACCACGGATAGTTCGATAGCCGCGGCGGAGTTCGCCGCACCACGCGCCGTGTCCTCGATTGGAAGTTCTTTTTCCGTTTCGATGCTCATGGCATGAGCTTGTGCCGGCCCCAAACGCAACCCACAAGTTACTTAGGATTGTGCCCTCACTGCGCCCGGGCGCACCTCAAGTTCGCTCCTTCCACCGAAAGCTATCATACGGCTTCGGCCTTCTGCCCGCACACATTCAAACAATTTCTGCGCTTGCATGGAGCCGCTCGTGGATTCGGGGCGCTGCTTTCCTGGATCATCCAGAAATGGCCGGGAAGCGCGGTTTCCCACAGCTTCCACAGGGGTGTGGAAAGCCAGGAAAAAATGTCTTCCCAGGGACTTGACATATTCCCGCTGTTTGGTAAGATTACAAATGGCTCGGTGCTCCCTAAAAGTGTCGGGTCGTACAGGGGATTCACAGTCGGGTCTGAAGTAATCCAAGGAACAGATCCTATAGTGAGGCGCCTTATTAGCACGGGTTAGAACGAGTTGAGCTTCGCGCGAAGCCGCTAGAGTAACTGGCGGCTAGGCCCGGCGCTCGACGCCGGGTTTTGTATTTTATGGGCGGTTTTTGGCGGCAGTTGTTGCTGAAAATAGCCCGGTCCTCCGCAAGGAGGATGCTTCGACGGAAGTCGAGGCCCCCGATGGGATCGGGGACCAAGTTCTTTGACAACAGAAAGGCTGGCAAATTCACGCCGATAACCTTGGGCGGATTACGGTTCGCTTGGGGGAGTGATGGCGTGGATTATTACAAGTTCTGCTCGAGTATGTTGAGCAGTGCTGTGGATTACAAGGCGAGCTCAGTCAAGCACCTGGGGAACTGCGGAGTCGATAGTCCCGGAGCCGAGCAATCGGACCACGGAATAATGGATCCGCGGGAAACAGGGCGAACGAGCCGAAGGAAAGTTGCGGTTTAGCCACCACAATGAGCAATGAGGAGCGCAAGCGAATTATTGCACCGCGGCAAACGACGTATTGGGTGAGTTTTATGATTAAGCTACTAAGAGCGTACGGTGGATGCCTTGGCGCTAGAAGGCGATGAAGGACGTGGCAAGCTGCGATAAGCCTCGGGGAGCCGCAAGCAGGCTTTGATCCGGGGATTTCCGAATGGGGAAACCCAGCGGGATGAACTCCCGCTACAGCCGGCTGAATACATAGGCTGGTGTGAGCTAACTCAGGGAAGTGAACCATCTCAGTACCTGAAGGAAAATAAATCACAGAGATTCCGAAAGTAGCGGCGAGCGAAATCGGAAAAGCCCAAACCCATGTGTTTACATATGGGGGTTGTAGGACCGCATAAGTAGAGTTACCAAACCGGACACTACGCGAACCTGCTGGAAAGCGGGACCATAGAGTGTGACAGTCACGTAACGGAAAGTGTACCGGACTCGAAGCGGCATCCTGAGTACCACGAGACACGTGAAATCTCGTGGGAAACTGGGGAGACCACTCTCCAAGGCTAAATACTCTCTAGCGACCGATAGTGAACCAGTACCGTGAGGGAAAGGCGAAAAGCACCCCTGCGAGGGGAGTGAAATAGAACCTGAAACCGTATGCTTACAAGCAGTCGGAGGGCCATGCATAGACTTCGGTCTGTGAAAGCCTGACGGCGTGCCTCTTGCTTAATGAGCCGGCTAGTTAATGTCACGTGCAAGGTTAAGCGCAAGCGAGCCGTAGCGAAAGCGAGTCCGAATAGGGCGACAAGTACGTGGTATTAGACGCGAAGCGGGATGATCTACCCTTGGCCAGGTTGAAGGTCGCTTAACCGCGACTGGAGGACCGAACAGGTGTGAGTTGAAAATCGCTCTGATGAGCTGAGGGTAGGGGTGAAAGGCTAATCAAATTCCGTGATAGCTCGTTCTCCCCGAAATGTCTTTAGGGACAGCCTTGCATGAATTGCCACGGTGGTAGAGCTCTGAATGGACTAGGGACCAACTCAGGTTACCGAATCCAACCAAACTTCGAATGCCGTGGACAACTATGCGGGAGTGAGACTACGAGGGATAAGCTTCGTGGTCAAAAGGGAAACAGCCCAGATCGCCAGCTAAGGTCCCTAACTATGTGCTAAGTGGTAAAGGAAGTGTATTCGCTCGGACAGCCAGGAGGTTGGCTTAGAAGCAGCCATCCTTTAAAGAAAGCGTAACAGCTCACTGGTCAAGCGGATATGCACCAACAATCCAACGGGGCTCAAGCACATGACCGAAGCTGCGAAATTATACGAAAGTATATTTGGTAGGGGAGCATTGCGTGGGGTGTAAAGGTAGACCGAGAGGACTACTGAATGCCACACAAGAGACCCTGCCGGCATAAGTAGCGATAAACACGATGAGAACTCGTGTCGCCGAAAGTCTAAGGTTTCCTGAGGAAGGTTAATCCGCTCAGGGTTAGGCGGGTCCTAAGGTGAGGCCGAAAGGCGTAGCTGATGGACAACAGGTCAACATTCCTGTCCCGCCTGGCGACGTTTGACGATGGGGTGACGCAGAAGGATAGGGAAGCCACCTGATGGATGGTGGTTGCTCAGTGTAAGCCGGTTCCCGCAGGCAAATCCGCGGGGGCATTCAACGGTGAGACTGGGGACGAGACCGTTAGGTCACAAAGTTTCTGATTTCACGCTGCCAGGAAAAACCTCTAAGGAGTCGTCCAGGTGCCCGTACCACAAACCGACACAGGTAGACGAGGTGAATATCCACAGGCGCTCGAGAGAACGCTTGCTCAGGAACTAGGCACATTAGTCCCGTAACTTCGGGAGAAGGGACGCCGCTGTAGGGTTTATAGCCCGAAGCGGTCGCAGTGAATCGCGCTCTGCAACTGTTTAACAAAAACACAGCTCTCTGCAAAGTCGAATACGACGTATAGGGGGTGACACCTGCCCGGTGCCGGAAGGTTAAAGCAAGGGCTTAGCCGCAAGGCGAAGGCCTGAACTGAAGCCCCGGTGAACGGCGGCCGTAACTATAACGGTCCTAAGGTAGCGAAATTCCTTGTCGGGTAAGTTCCGACCTGCACGAATGGTGGAATGATAGAGCGACTGTCTTGGCAAGCGGCTCGGCGAATTTGTGGTTCCGGTGAAGACGCCGGATGCCCGCATCTAGACGGAAAGACCCCGTGCACCTTAACTGCACTCTGGTCATGAGTAACGGTCCGATCTGCGTAGCATAGGTAGGAGCCTGTGAACTTCTGGTTTCGGCTGGGAGGGAGGCACCAGTGAAATACTACCCTGATTGAACTGTCGCTCTAACCTACCACCCGTGACGGGTGGGGAGACACGGCCAGACGGGTAGTTTGACTGGGGCGGTCGCCTCCTAAATTGTAACGGAGGCGCTCAAAGATCGGCTCAGGTGGATTGGAAACCCACTGTGGAGTGCAAGAGCATAAGCCGGTTTGACTGTGAGACCTACAAGTCGAGCAGGAACGAAAGTTGGATCTAGTGATCCGGTGGTCCCGCGTGGAAGGGCCATCGCTCAACGGATAAAAGGTACGCCGGGGATAACAGGCTGATCTAAGCCAAGAGTTCACATCGACGCTTAGGTTTGGCACCTCGATGTCGGCTCATCGCATCCTGGGGCTGTAGAAGGTCCCAAGGGTTAGGCTGTTCGCCTATTAAAGCGGTACGTGAGCTGGGTTCAGAACGTCGCGAGACAGTTCGGTCCCTATCTGGTGTGGGCGCAGGAAACTTGCAGGGAGTTGTCCCTAGTACGAGAGGACCGGGATGAACGGACCCCTTGTGTACGAGCTGTCACGCCAGTGGCACCGCTCGGTAGCGAAGTCCGGAAGAGATAATTGCTGAATGCATCTAAGCAAGAAGCTCGCCCTAAGATAAGGTTTCCCAATCCCGCTTCGGCGGGATAAGAAGGGCAGTCGCAGACTACGACTTTGATAGGCTGGAGGTGTAAGCGCAGTAATGCGTTGAGCTGACCAGTACTAATCGCCCGTTCGGCTTAATCATAAAACTTACCCAAGCCGTCGTTGGTTTTCTCCAACTACGCTGGGTGGGCTTCACAAGCAAGCCTTGTGATACACAGTATGTTCGACTGCGGGTCGAACTTGTAATCGCCAGCCGCTGTTGTCAGGATTCTTCCGCTTTTTGCGGAACGAATTTATCGATTTTCCGGTGGTCATACCGCGAGGGTCACACCCGTTCCCATCCCGAACACGGAAGTTAAGCCTCGCCGGGCCGATGATACTGCACGGGTAACTGTGTGGGAACGTAGGTCGCCGCCGGGATTATTTTAGAAGGGCCTTGATTTCCAGATCAGGGCCCTTTTTTCTTGCGTGCCGCGGCTCTGCGCAACTAGACAAATTTTCTCTCCTCTGCAATCCTCACTGTTTATGTCTCCATCTCTCATCGTTCACGGTGGCGCCTGGGACATCCCCGATGAAGCCGTCGAAGCCTGCAAGGCTGGGTGCCGCTGCGCACTGGAGGCCGGCTGGGGCGTCCTCACCCGAGGCGGCCACGCCCTCGACGCCATCGAAGCCGCCATCATCGTTCTGGAGGACGATCCCGTCTTCGACGCCGGCTATGGCTCCCATCTCAATCTCGACGGTCAGGTCGAATGCGATGCGATCGTCATGGACGGGGCCACTCTTCGCGCCGGTTCCGTCGCTGGTTTGCACCGCGTCAAGAATCCCATCCGCCTGGCCCGCGCCGTTCTTGAAAAATGCCCGCACATGATGCTGATCTCCGAAGGCGCCGAGCGCTTTGCTGCGCAACACGGCATCACGCTCTGCGATCCACAGGAGCTCATCTCTTCCGCCGAGCGCGAAGCCTGGCTTCGTTGCAGCAAAGATTCCCACGCCGCCAAGCATCACCGGGGCCACGAGCAAGGCACTGTTGGGGCTGTCGCCCTGGATGTACGCGGCCGTCTCTTCGCCGCTACCTCCACCGGCGGCACCTGCTGCAAACTCCCCGGCCGCGTTGGTGATTCGCCTCTGATTGGCTGCGGTTGTTATGCCGATGCCGAAACCGGCGGCGTCTCCTCCACCGGCTACGGCGAAGCCATCATGAAAGTAGTTCTTGCGAAAACGGCTGCTGATTTTTTGCGTCCCGCCGCTTCGAATCCGGATCGCGCTGCACAAGCCGCCGTCCAACTCCTCGCCAAACGAGGCAAAGGCACCGGCGGCCTGATTCTCCTCGACAAGCGCGGCAACCCCGGCTTCGCCTTCAGCACCCCACGCATGGCCTATGGCTACGTCGCCCCGGACTCCACCTTTGTCACCGCTGTCTGATCGGGCGCGGTCGCTGCCCGTGAAAACTGCCCACTAACCCATACCGCGCCTACACAGCCTGCGGAAAGACCAAAACGCCTGCAATGGGATATGAGCAAGTTGCGCTGCATATTGACCCTTGCAGATTCTGCATCTAACATTCTTGCGATGCCGCGTCCCCGCCACGCCGCACAAAGGGAATCCGCCATGCGCAAACTCGCGTTTTTCTTTATCTCTCTTCTTCTTGCTCTTCCTGCGGCGGCACAATCCGTCGACGACATCCTCGCAAAGTACTTCGTCGCCCGCGGTGGCCTGGACAAGATCAAAGCCGTCCAATCCGAGCGCGTCACCGGCATCATCTCCTTCGGCCCCGGGGAGGAAGGCCCCTTTGTCGTCGAGCGCGCCCGGGCCCTCAAAATGCACATGGAATTCAATCTCAATGGCCAGGTCATCATCCGCACCTACGACGGCAAGTCTACCGGCTGGACCTACAATCCCTTTGTGCCCAACCCTTCCGTCCAGCCCATGACCGAAGCTGATCTGCGCAACATTTTCGAGGAAGCCGATTTTGATGGTCCTTTCGTGGATTACAAATCCAAGGGCAATCAAATCGAGCTTGCCGGCAAAGAAGATGTCGAAGAGAAGCCCGCTTTCAAACTCAAGCTCACCAACCGCGACGGCGATATCAGCTATTTCTTTTTCGACGCCTCCACGCATCTGCTTCTCAAGTGGCAAGGCAATCGCAAGCTTGGTGGCAAAGATGTTCCTTGGGTCTCTTTCTTCCGGGACTTCCGCGAAGTCAATGGCCTCAAATATCCTTTCTTGATCGAATCCGGAGAACTGGGCTCCGAAAACACCCAGAAAATCACCGCCGAAAAAATCGAGGTGAATGTCCCGATCGAGAAAGCCCGTTTCGGCAAGCCGAACCCGCCTCCTCCGCCAGCGCCCCTGGCAGAACCCCCCGCGGCCGAATCTCCCAAACCCCACTGAACTCTTCTGCCTCCGCCGCCCAACTCCCCACGGGGCCTCACCTTGGGGTATCTTTTCTTTGTGCCCTCCACGACCAACTCGAACTCCCTCGGTCTGTGCGCCAACTGTCTTCACGCGCGCTGCATCGAATCCGCCAAGGGCTCGCAGTTCCTGTTATGCCAGCTCTCTCAATCCGATCCGTATTTCCCAAAATACCCGCGCCTCCCTGTCCTGAGATGTTCCGGCTATCAGAAAACCCCCTCCGCCTGAATAACCCATTCACGTCGTTACGACAATGCACCTGTGCACTCTGCGCTCCTTATCCTGAAACCCAAAGTTGACCAATTGCAGGCGAGCGCATCTTGTTTTGTTTCAAACGATTGTCGCGGGAGAACCCAACTTCGCCGAAAATGAATTTCCCCACATCGTGCACTGCCCCAGATTTGTCATTCCGACCGGAGGGACGGCGCTTTGGCCGGCCCGGAGTGGAGGAATCCCTCCGCAACTTCGGATTTTAGACTAATATTTTGATCTCTATATTACTTCTTTTAGTCTTATATTCTGATATACTCCTGCCAGGGAGCCCCCATGACCCAACCCTCCCTTAACCGTCTCTCTGTCATCGTTTCTCTACTTCTTTGCTTCGTTGCCCCCTCTTCTGCCGAGTCCCTCAAAATCACCAGCAATCCTCCTGGCGCCAGCGTCGAACTTAACGGTGCCCTCGCTGGCACCACTCCATTCGAAAAATCCTTCCCGGGTGGCTATTTCCGTCGTACCCACACCGTGATCGGCCAGCGCCTTGAACATCCCCTCGTCGCGCGCGTCTCGCTGACAGGTTACGCTACACGCGAAATCCAGCTTACCGATGGCCCCATGGAGTGGATCGATCTCCACGGCCACAATCACGGCCAGTATTGGCTGTTCAAGTCCGACCATTTCCACGCGGATCTCGATCCCGTTGCTTCCACCTTCACGGGCACTGTCGCTGCACCAGACCCCGCGGCACCTGCCTCCCTGCGGCCTGAACTATCCATCGAAGAAACTGTTCGCCGTGCCAAGCCAGCAGTTGTCTGTCTGAAATCTATCGATAGCCTGGGCTCCGGTTTCTTCGTTACCGACACGGGTATCGTCGCCACGAACGCCCATGTTGCCCGGGGAGGCGCTTCGCTCCTCGCACTGCTCCCGAGTGGCGTGCAACTTCAGGCCAAAGTCGTCTACATCGACGCTGACCTCGACATCGCCCTCGTCAAAGTCGCTCCCCCTTCTCCAAACTTCGTCTTTCCCCTTCTTCCCCTCGCCGATCTTTCCTCCATCCGCCAGGGAGATGCCGTCCTGGCGATTGGCAGCCCCGGCGACGCCATGCTGTTCAGTGTCACCAAGGGCATCGTCAGCGCTGTCGGCAAGTTCGCCTCTGCAGGGCCTGGCACTTGGATCCAGACCGACGCTCCCATCAACCCGGGCAACTCCGGCGGCCCGCTGCTCAATTCCCGCGGCGAAGTCATCGGCCTCAACACCCAGAAACTCATCAAGAAAAATGTCACCGGAATCGGCTTTGCCCTGAGCTCAGGCGATCTCCTCGCTGTCCTTCACCGTTTCTATCCCGCTCTTTCCGCCCCCTCAGTCACCACAGCCGAGTCGTCGGCCCACCGTTCCGATTCCCAGGACGTTACAAGCTCGCCGTCCTCCGTGGTCCCGGCGATCTCTGAATCCACGGTCTCGTTTCCCGCCTCGAATTCTTCGCCCGAAGGTTTTGGCCAGCTCACCATTACCTCCGATCCCGATGCCGCCGAAATTTTTCTCGACGGCAAATTTGTCGGCAATACGCCCGCGACCCTGAAACTTTCCGCTGGCCCGCACCTTTTCCTGCTCAAGTCTCCCAGCCGCCCGGATTATTCCCGTACCGTCGAAGTACCCAAGTCCTCCAAACTGACCCTGAAAGCGCTCTTCGCGTCTCCGCCACAATCCGGGAGCAAATAGATGGCAGAGAAGTCTCAACGCGTCATCAGCTCTTTGTGATGCCTTCTCGCCCCTGGGCAATGGATCAGTTTTCGATTACGGGACTAGAACGAAGCCGCACGGGCGGCTTCGTTCAAACGCGGTTTTCGGACAAGTGGGTAACGGTACTTGGTTCACGGGAGCGGAAGCTTCAGCGAAAATTCCAACTCAATGCTCAAATTTCGGACAAACTTCTCGCTTAAAGTTAACTCTCACTCGCTTTTCTGGATTTAGACCTTTCTCACACCGGATGTCATGTCTGATGTACACATTTGCGTAATTTTCGAACCACATTCCATTGGACCCTGCGCAGAATACTCCTCCCGACCCGTCGCGTGGTTTCTCTCCTCTTTTGTCTGCAGGTGCGACTTGTTCCAGAATGTCAGAGATTCTGACCGACGACATGAGCTGTTCACCATCTTGGTTAGCAGAAGGTGGCCCCGCCTCCAAGGTCATAGTGCAAGCTTGCTTATCCGAACCGTACTGCACTGTAAGTTTAATATTTGGAGAGAGAAGGAAGCTTTCTGAATTGGGAGTGCCGTCGCTACGCATAGCAACGTCTGTCGAAGCGCCATACATTCTGCGAAGGTCTTCCGACGTCGGCGCGAGAGTAGTGGTCGTCGCCACGGCAAGCAGGCAGCAAAGAAGAAGGCGCATAGTGGCCTAATTCTAGCTATTGGCCGTGCAAACCGCAATGAACTCGGTTAAGCCTAGTAAACGCGGAACCGGGGACTGACCCGCTACAAACCCCCCGCTCCGTTGCCCCTTCCGGTTCCATGTGCTAGCATCCCCTCGTTAAGAAGAGCGGACCAGGGATGTAGCGTTTCTCCTTCGCCCCGCTTTCCGGGGCCCAGGTAGGGCCTCGCTCTCCTTCAAACCAACAACTTCGCCAGGCGCAGGCCCGCGCCTGCTGTTTTGTCGGCGGACCATCGCCCGGTGACCTCAGTTGGCCACACCTACGCGGAGGTCTGTAATGAAAATCTATCCCACTAAGGACATCAGAAACGTTGGCATTGTAGGCCACGGCGGCACCGGCAAGACGCAACTGGTGTCGTCGTTACTCTTTACCGCCGGAGCGACCCAGCGCTTTGGCAAAGTTGCGGAGGGCACCACCACCACGGACTGGGACGACGAAGAAATCGCCCGCAAAATCTCCATCCAACCGGGACTCGCCCACGCCGAATGGGCCTGCACTCTTTGCGCGGGCAATACCGTCAAGCTTAACTTCATCGATCTCCCCGGCTATTCCACTTTCATCACCGAAACCAAGGCTGCCCTCATCGCCGCTGACGCGGCCCTCATCACCGTGGACGCCCACGTCGGCGCACAGGTCACCACGGAAAAAGTTTGGGATTATTGCGCCGAATACGACATCCCCCGCGCCTTTGTCCTCACCTGGATGGACCGGGAGCTTTCCAGTTTTGAGCGTTGCATGGAATCCCTGGGGGAGCTCTTTGGCCGCAATGTCGTCGCTCTGCAGATGCCGATCGGCTCCGAAAAGGGTTTTCGAGGCGTGGTGGATCTCGTGGCCATGAAGGCGCACCTCTACACGCCCGATGGCGATGGCAAAGCTACCATCGAAAATATTCCCGACGCGCTCCTGGATGAGGCCAAGGAAGCCCACGAAAAGCTCGTCGAAATGATTGCCGAAGGCGACGACGAAATGATGGAAGAATTCTTTCGCGAAGGCACCATTCCCGTTCAGGACCTTATCCCCGCGGTCCGCAAAGCCATTGTCTCCGAAAAAATCGTTCCCGTTCTGATGATCTCTTCCACTCGGAACATCGGCAATGCCAGCCTGCTTACCTTTCTCGCCGATGTGTTCCCGCATCCGGACGAGCACGCGCAGGCCGGCTTCAAGGAACCCGGTGGCAAGGACGATCGCATTGATCGCAAGTACGATGACACGCAGCCTCTTTCCCTCTTCGTTTTCAAGACTCTTGCCGATCCCTTCGCCGGCCGCATCAACTATTTCAAGGTTAAAAGCGGTGTCCTTAAAAACGACGCCACGCTCCAGAACTTCAATCGCAATATTCCCGAGCGGTTTCAGCACACCATGGTCGTTCAAGGGAAACAGCTCACCGAAATTCAGGAGCTTCACGCCGGCGATATCGGCGCCATCGCCAAGCTGAAAGAAACCATCACCGGTGACACCCTCGGCGACAAAAACGCTCCCATCTACTACCAACCTGCGAAGTTGCCGGAGCCTTCCATCACTTTCGCGATCGAACCCAAATCCCGCGCCGATGAAGACAAAATCGGCGTCGCCATTCACAAAATGATGGAAGAAGACGCCGCGTTGCGTTTCTCCCGCGATCCGCAAACCAAGGAATTTCTGCTTGCCGGGAACGGCCAGCAGCACGTTGAGGTTGTTGTCGCCAAACTGCAGAAGCGCTACAACGTCAATCTCACCCTCAAGCCTCCGAAGGTTCCTTATCGTGAAACCATCCGCGGCAAGGCCGACGCCGAAGGCAAACACAAGAAACAATCCGGCGGGCACGGCCAGTTTGGTGTCTGCCGCGTCAAGTTTGAGCCTACCGAGCGCAACAAGGGCATCGAATTCGTTGACGACGTTTTCGGCGGCGCGATTCCGAACAACTGGATTCCCTCCGTCGAACGCGGCATCCGCGAAGCCGCCGCGCGCGGCTATCTCGCCGGTTTCCCGGTGACCGATTTCCGCGCCACCCTCTATGATGGCAAGTATCACGACGTCGATTCCTCGGACATGGCGTTCAGAATCGCCGGCTCCCTTGCGTTCAAGGAGGCCATGAAGCAGGCTCGGCCTTCTCTCCTCGAACCCGTCATGCACGTGGAAGTCTACGCGCCGGATCAATACTCCGGCGATCTGATGGGCGACCTCAGCTCACGCCGCGGCCGCATCGAAGGCAGCGAAGCGCGCGGCCATAACGTCGTCGTCAAGGCCATGGTGCCCCTCGCGGAAATGCTTTCTTATGCGACGGACCTCACCTCCATGACGCAGGGCCGCGCCAGCTACTCCATGGAGTTTTCTCACTACGATTACGTGCCCGGCGAACTGGCGGACAAAGTCATCGCCGCCCACAAAGCGGCCCACGGCGAAGCCCTCGTCGAAGAAGAAGCCTGAATTATCTGGTGCAATTGCCTTCTGTCAGAGAGCCCGGTGTTTCCTCGCTGGGCTCTCTCGTTTTAGGGTTCACCTAACCGAGGTCTGGCATCAGCCACATCTCATATCCACTTGGGTAGAAACATGCCGGTGCGCCTGGCGTGCTCTTCAAATCCGCCCCCAAACTCGTGCCGCAAGAAACCTTCCTCGCGTCTGGCCTTGAAATAAAACGCTGCCAACACAATCAGAAATCCCAGCCACCCGCGCATGTGCCCCTTGATCACGGCCGTGCCGATCATGGCCAGTAGGATTCCCGTATAAATGGGGTGCCGTATCCACCGGTAGAGCCCCTTGCGAATCAATTCGTGGCCATTTTTCAGAGTGACCACGCCACTCCAATTTGTTCCCAGGCTCACCCGTGCCCAAATGCTGATCGCCACGCCAGCCGCCGTCAAAACCAGGCCAAGCCACCATGCCGCTGGAGTATCTGGCACCAGCCTCATATCCAGCCCGTTCCAATTCTTCTCAAACAACAGCCAGAACCCCAAGATCAATGGTATCAGATGTTGCACTCGCTCCAGCGAGGTCTCGCGCTTCTTCACGCTTTTCGTGCCAAACCACATGACCACCCATACGCCCCAGAGCGCCGCCCAAAAGTATTCCGCCCAAGCCGATGCACGGTCCGCATCCATCGCCCACCAATTCATGTTGGGTCTCTCCCCTGTTCTACGATCTCACAAACCATCTCGAACCGAATACCGAAGCCTCCAGTCTCCGCCAATTTGGTGGTTGTTCCCAGGTGGCGACTAGGCCAATAATCTCCCTCATGAAGAAACACAAGCACGCCCCTCTAAAGGCCGCCACCCGCGCCATTCATGCTGGTGAACCTCCGCGGCACGGCGTAGATGCGCCGGTCAGCGCCGAGATTGTGCGTTCCTCTACCTTCACCTTTTCCTCCAGCGAAGAGATGAAACTCTGGGCCGAAGGAAAGAGCAAAGCCTATATCTACACTCGCTACGCCAATCCCACCCTCGCCATTGCCGAACGCAAAATAGCCTCTCTTGAGGGCGCCGAAGCCGCCATCGTCACCTCCTCCGGAATGGCGGCGATCTCGCACTCGCTTCTCAGCGTCCTGCAGAATGGGGATGAACTCATTTCTACTGCCCAGCTCTATGGCGGAACGTACCGGCTGATGCGCGACGTCTTACCCCGCATGGGCATCACCGTGCGTCACGCGGAAACTTCCCTCGAAGGCATTGAGTCTCTGGTCACGCCGAGGAGCAAGTGCCTCTACATCGAAACCCCCACAAACCCCACGTTACGACTTGTCGATCTCCGCAAAGCCATCGCCTTTGCCAAAAAGCACCAGCTCGTCAGCATTATTGACGGAACCTTTGCCACGCCGTTCCTTCAGAGACCCCTCGCACTGGGATTCGATATCGTCGTGCACAGCGTCACCAAAGCCCTTTCCGGGCATTCCGATCTGATCGGCGGCGTCGCTTCCGGCAGCCACAAGTTCATCGATCCCGTGCGGCAAATGGTGATCTATCTGGGGGGTTGCATGGATCCGGAAGTGGCCTTCCTGCTGATTCGCGGGATGAAGACGCTGGGCGTGCGCGTCGAGCGCCAGTGCGAGAACGCCATGCGCGTCGCGAAGTTCCTGGAGAAACATCCGAAAGTAGAGCGCGTTCATTACCCAGGATTGAAATCGCACCGCGACCACGCGCTCGCCAGGAAACAGATGAGCGGTTTTGGCTCGATGCTGGCGTTTGATCTGAAGGGCGGGCTGCCGGCGGCGCGCAGGTTCTGCGACCGTGTGGAGCTATTCCTTCTGGCCGTAAGCCTGGGGGGTACGGAATCGCTGGTATCGCTGCCAATTTACAGTTCGCACTACCGTATGAGCGAAGCTGAACTTCAGCGCGCGGGCGTCAAATTGGGCACGGTGCGCGTCTCGATCGGGCTCGAAGATGCCGCGGATCTCATCCAGGATTTACAGCAAGCGCTGAACTAAACTCGATCGCTTCAGCGCGTCATCCCGATCCTCAACGGACTCGGGCTTCCGTGGGCACTTCCCATTCCCGATTCTCCGGAAGCATGGACTTCACAATGTCCTCAAACTCATGTGAACTCTTCACATCACCCGGATAATTGTGCGCGGAAAGATCGAAGTTGAATCCATACTTTGCGCGCACATCCTGCAACTCCTCCTGCAAACGCAAAGCGACTCGCTTGGCGTTCAGGGTGTCGGTTTCTGGAAGCACGATGCCAAAAATATCTTCGGCGAGGTGGTAGATGGAATCGGTGGGGCGAAGCCGCTTGGACATGGCTTTCGCCGCATCGCTCAGCGCCCCTTTCTGATCGTTCAGGGAAGAGCGCGCCCCTGGCTTAGCCTTCACCAGCACCAGCGAAAGATTCTTCTGCATGGTCATGGCGCGACGGAACTCCATCGTCAGGCGATCCCAGAAGTAATTCTGGTCGGGCATGGAATGCAGCAAATCGGTGCTTGCCTGAATCTGCAGCTCAACGTTGCGCTCCAGTTCGCCAAGCAAATGCTGCTTCAGTTTGCCGAAGGTGCGCTGGCGATCGAAGAGGTACCCGACAAACAGCAGCGTCAGCGCGCAGAAACCAAAGTAGGCCACACGCATCGTCCACTTGTTGCCTTCCGGGTGCACAAACACCAGGGGGTACATGAACATAGCCAGGCCGCTGGCAAGCACCATTACAAACACAGCGGAGAGAATCGTAAGCTGCAGGCTGCGCCGCTCAAGACGATCGAGTTCCTGACGATCAATTGTCGCCATATGCACACCTATGTGAGGCAACTTCCCCCTAAGGGAGACCTGGAGTTGCCAGGATACAGACAGGTTCCGTTTCGGCAAGGAGGATGGCAATAGGCATGGCGTACTTCTGTGGCGGAAGAGAAAACAGGGTACCTGTACCAAATGGACAAGGGCGGTCACCCCATCCCCTGCCGGATGCTGAACTCCGGGTTGTAAACCTGAGGAAAGACGCTCGCCGCCGGGGAGTCGCCAAAATCAAGGAACCGCGGGCAGCCCCGGTCGCGAGGTGGGTCCCAAGGCCTTGCTCAAGGTATGCTGCGGCAGCGTGTGTTAGCATTTACTTTTGCACAAGGATGAGGTCCTGCCTGATTGAGGAGCCTGCCGGAATGCCTGCCACGATGAAAGCTCTACGCAAGACCAAAGCGGGGAAAGGGCTGGAAATGCAAGCGGTGCCGGTGCCATCGATTGGCCCGTCGGACGTGCTGGTGCGCGTGAAGGCCACCTCGATCTGCGGCACGGACCTCCATATTTACGGGTGGGATCGCTGGTCGCAAGGCCGGATTAAGCCCCCGGTGACCCTGGGCCACGAGTTTTGCGGCGTGGTGGAGCGCGTTGGTGAAGAAGTTGCGGCGGTAAAGCCGGGCGACTTCGTCAGCGCGGAGATGCACGTGAATTGCGGCCATTGCCACCAGTGCCGTATGGGCGAAGCGCACATCTGCCAGAACGTCCGCGTGATCGGAATTGACCAGGACGGCGCGTTCGCGGAGTTCGTGAAAATCCCCGCGACAAATATCTGGAGGCTGGACCCCGCGATCCCAGAACACTACGGGGCCATCCTCGATCCGCTGGGGAATGCCGTGCACACCGTCCTGGCGGGAGCGATTGCGGGGCACACGGCGCTGGTGACGGGCTGTGGTCCGATCGGGCTGATGTCGATTGCTGTGGCCAAAGCGTGCGACAGTTCCACCGTGTTTGCAACCGAGACCAATGATCATCGTCGTTCCATGGCGAAGCAGATGGGTGCCGACGTGGTGCTGAATCCCGCTGAGGGAGATGCGGTGAAAAAGATTCTGGAGGCCACCGGCGGCACTGGCGTGGATGTGCTGCTGGAAATGAGCGGGAACGCCACAGCGATCCAGCAGGGGTTCAAGGCGTTGCGCGCAGGCGGGCGCGCGTCCCTGCTGGGCATCCCGACGGAGAATGTGCCGCTGGACCTGGTCAATGATGTGATTTTCAAGGGCGCCACCGTGCAGGGCATTTATGGGCGCCGGATGTACCAGACCTGGGTGCAAATGACCGCACTGCTAAAAGCTGGGCGCGTGAATCTTGAGCCACTTTTTGGAGAGCGCGTGGTGCTGGAGAAATTCGAGGAAGCTTTTGCGAAACTGCAGAGCGGTCTAGCGGGGAAGATTCTGATGTATCCGAATGGGATGCCCAAATAAGACGAAGATTCCGCTTTAGAATACATAGAAACCACGGCAGCCGGCCGCGAACGCAGAGTTCACTACAGACAGAACAGAGGAACCGCGGGAATCATGCAACTTTGGGAGCAAGAACATGAGTGAATTCGGGACGCCAGCGACAAATAAGAATCCGCTGCAGTATGTCAGCGAAACCCTGCAGGAATTGCGCGCGAAAGGCGTGGCGCCAAAGCTGCGCGTCCTGGAGGGCGAACAAAAGTCTGTATGCCTTTTCGACGGGCACGAGGTGATCAACCTGGCGTCGAACAACTATCTGGGACTGACGTCCCACAAGGCGCTGCGCAAGGCGTCGGTGGAAGCGGTGAAGAAGCTGGGCGTCGGTGCAGGAGCCGTGCGCACCATTGCCGGCACCATGAAGCTGCACATGGAATTGGAAGAGCAGATCGCCAAATTCAAGCAGGTGGAAGCCTGTGTGGTGTTCCAGTCGGGATTCACGGCCAACGCCGGAACAGTCTCGGCTGTCCTTGGGAAAGAAGACCTGATCGTTTCGGATGAGCTGAATCACGCATCCATTATTGATGGCGCGCGGCTGTCGAAAGCCACCATCAAGGTGTTCAAGCACAAGGATCTGGAAGACTGCGAGCGGATCCTGAAAGAGACGGCGGACTGGAACGGCCACAAGCTGATCATCACCGATGGCGTGTTTTCGATGGATGGCGATATCGCACCCCTGCCGGGGCTGTGCGGCCTGGCGGAGAAATATGGCTGCATCATGATGGTGGACGACGCGCATGCAAGCGGCGTGTTGGGACGTGGCGGGCGCGGCACGGTGGATCATTTCAATTGCCACGGGCGTGTGCACCTCCAGGTGGGCACGTTAAGCAAGGCCATCGGGGCCATGGGTGGATATGTGTGCGGGTCACGCGACCTGATCGATTTTCTGTACTTGCGGGCGCGGCCGTTTTTGTTTTCAACATCGCACCCGCCCGCCACTGCTGCGGCGTGCCAGGCGGCGTTTGCGCTTCTTGATTCGCCGGAAGGTGAAAAGCTGGTGAAGAAACTCTGGGCCAACACGAAATTCTTCAAGCGCGAATTGAAGAAGCGCGGATTTCAGTTCAAGACCAGCGAGACTCCGATTATTCCGATTCATGTCGGAGATGCGGCAAAGGCGTTTGAATTTTCGCGAAAGTTGTTTGAAGCGGGCGTGTTCGCCCCCGCGGTGGGCTATCCGACGGTCGCGGAAGGAAAGGCACGCTTGCGTGCAATAGTCAGCGCGGCGCACAAACGGGAGCAGTTGCTGAAAGCGGCGGAGATATTGGGAGAAGTCGGCAGATCGCTGGGGATCGTTTCCTGAGGGATCTCCCTTAGCGGCACGCTGCTGCCCTTCACGTGTGGCTATCGGAGCAAACCGCACGGCAAAAGGAGACCTGTTATACTCGCGCGATGGCGCCGAAAGACCAAACCTCGAAAAAACTCTTCCTGGTGGATGCGATGGCGCACATCTACCGCGCTTTCTACGCGCCAATGGTGCGCATGAATGCGCCCAGCGGCATTCCCACCAAAGTGCCTTTCCTCTTCGCGAATATTCTGCGGCGCTTGATCAAGGACTACCAGCCGGAATACCTGGGAATCGTATTTGACACCGGCAAGCCCACCTTTCGCGACAAACTCTTCGAGGCCTACAAGGCGCAGCGCCCGCCTATGCCGGACGAGATGAAAGTGCAACTTCCATATGTCCGGCGGCTGTGCGAAGCGATGCACCTGCCCATTCTGGAGCTGGATGGCTACGAAGCCGACGACGTTATCGGCACGATGGCGAAAAAGGGAGCGGAGAAAAAGCTGGAAGTGCTGGTCATCTCCAATGACAAGGACATGATGCAGCTTGTCAGTCCTGGGGTGCGGATACTGCGTACGGGATCGGGCGGCGCGAAGGCCGATATGATCGTTGACGCGCAGAAGGTCGAGGAAATCTTGGGTGTACCGCCGGGGAAAGTCGTCGACCTGATGGCTCTACTCGGCGACACCGTGGACAATATTCCCGGCGCAAAAGGAATTGGCGAAAAAGGCGCGACCGAACTCATTCAAAAATATGGCAGCGTGGAAAGCGCGCTCGAGCATGCCGGCGAAGTAATGAACAAGAGGTATCGCGAGGCCCTCCAGCAACAGCGAGATCAGGTGATGATGAGCAAGCAGTTGGCCGCGATTGAGACAAATGTACCGCTGGAGCTGGACCTGCTGACATTGCAGGTGCGCGAACCGGATGCCGCCGCACTGCTTGCCCTGTATCGCGAGCTGGGATTCAATTCGCTCCTGAAGGAGTTGCTGGCTACCGGAGCTGCTGAGAAAAACGTCGAGCCTGGGGCGCAAACGGGCGGGCAGCCAGGAGCGAGCGGCGAGCAGGCAAAAGATTATCTGCAATTCCAAGGAGCAGAGGAGTTTCGCGAGTTTTTGAATAGGCTTCCAGCAAAAAGGCCACTGGCAGTTTGGCTGAATCTGGAAGCGGGCGAACGCGAAGCGGAGGGATTTGGGACGCGCGTCAGCGGGGTTGAAGTGTCCTCGAAATCGGGCGAAGGGCGCGCGGTGTGGTTAGACGAAAAAGGCGAAGTGCTGAAAGCCTTGCAGTCCGTTTTGCACGACGCCAAACGCGCCAAAATCGTGCACGATCCTAAGCTCTTTCATCTATTGGCCGGCAAATCGAAAACAATCGAGCACGCCACCCAAATCTATTCGTATCTCTTGAGGCCAACCACCGCGAAGCACGACTTTGCCGAAGTGGTCTTCCGGCAATGCAACGTGCCGCTGGGCGGCGGCGCGGGCGAACGCGCCGACTATCTGCAGCGCATTGCGCCTGTCTTGCGGGAGCAGATTGCAGCGCAGCAACTCACCGAGGTATACGAAAAGATCGATCTGCCGCTGGCGCCGGTGCTGGCGGAGATGGAACGCGCCGGTGTTCGCGTCGATCCCAAAGCGCTGGAAACGATGTCGAACGCGATGGAAAAAGAGGTCAGGCGCCTGGAGAAGGAGATCTGGGAACTGGCGGGATTAGAATTCAATGTGAATTCACCCACGCAACTGGCTGAGATTCTGTTTGACAAGCTGAATTTGCAGCCACCGCCACGCCGCGGGAAAGGCAAAGTGCGCTCAACCGCAGCGGACATCCTGGAAGAGATGGCCGGTCAGCACGCGCTGCCGGGCAAGGTGATCGAGTACCGCGAGATCGCCAAACTGAAATCGACCTACGTGGATGCTCTGCCGAAGCTGATTCATCCGGAGACGGGGCGACTGCACACCAGCTTCTCGCAGACGGGCACGGCGACAGGCCGGCTGAGCTCAAGTGATCCGAATCTGCAAAACATTCCCGTGCGCAGCGAGTTGGGACGCGAAATTCGTGCGGCGTTCGTGGCGGAAAAAGGGAACATCCTGCTCTCGGCGGACTATTCCCAGATCGAGCTGCGCATCATGGCGCACCTCTCGAAGGACCCGGTGCTGCTGGAAGCGTTTCGCAATGGCGAGGACATTCATGCGCGGACAGCGCAGGAAGTTTTTGGCGTTGGGCCGCTGGCGCAGACCGCGGAGCACCGCCGCGCCGCAAAAGCGATTAACTTCGGCATCATCTACGGGCTTTCGGCGTTCGGCCTCGCGCAGCAATTGGGAATCGGACAGAAGGAAGCAGCGCAGTTCATCAATGCTTATTTCACGCGCTACCGCGGCGTGAAGCAGTACCTGGACAATGTGCTCGTCGAGACTCGCAAGACCGGTATGGCGAAAACCCTTTTCGGCAGAATCCGGCCAATCCCGGAAATCAATGCTCCGCAGATGCAGTTGCGGAATTTTGCGGAGCGCACCGCGCTGAATTCGCCGCTGCAGGGGACTGCGGCGGACCTGATCAAGCTGGCCATGATCGCGATCGATGATCGGCTGCGGAAAGAGAAACTCACCGCTCGCATGATCCTTCAGGTACACGACGAATTGCTCTTTGAGGCGCCGGTAAAAGAGCGCGAACCACTGGAAAAGCTGGTCCAGGAAGAGATGGAGGGCGTGCACCAACTCGCCGTGCCGCTGGTTGTGGAAATCGGCGTCGGGCCAAACTGGCGGGACCTGGACTGAATCCCATCACAAATCAGAACCAGTAATTCCGCGCCAAGTTCGCCAGATAGGAAACCAGCCCTTCCCTGCATCAAAAAACGTCCCTGGAAATACTTCACAACCAGACCTGTCCGCAGGGACAGGGACTCCATACGGCACGTCACTCAAAGCGCCCCACTCTTCGGAAGAAGTCCACATGCTACGCTAGCCACGCGTGGTCGATTGGGGAGAGTCTATGCGCCGAATCCGCGAAATCCTGTTCATTTCTGCACTAGTTGTGTGCATTGCCGGCTGCAGCGGATTGTCGGACGTCAAAAACAGTGGCAGTGGCAGCCAAGTCACCGGCGTGACCGTCTCGCCGCTGACCGCCACAGTGGACCCTTTTGTGACCCAACAGTTCGCCGCACAAGTCCAGGGCGGCACCAATAGCGCCGTAACCTGGCAGGTCAACGGCGTCACCGGCGGAAGTGCCACGACAGGAATCATCTCCACTGGAGGCCTCTACACCGCACCACATGCCATTTCTTCGAGCCTGGTTCCTGCCACCAACGCCCCCATTACCGTGACGATCACCGCCATCTCTCAAGCGAGCGCCACCGCCATGGGCACCGCTGTCGTTACCCTGACGACGCAACAGCAGCAGACCCAGACCGAGCCGATCAACCTGGGAACTTCCGGCGGCATTATCAATGACGCGAATGGAAATTATTGCTGCTCGGGGACGCTAGGGTCGTTGGTGACGCGGAATGGCACACTGTACATCTTGAGCAACAACCACGTCCTGGCAAATAGCGCCGGGAACCCTGCGAGCCCCGACGTGGGTGTTGCCATCACGCAGCCGGGATTGATCGAGGTGAATTGTTTGAGCAGTTCGACGCGCCAGGTGGCAAGCCTCTCGGAATACTTCCCTCTGCAGACCGGGCCTATCCCCAAGATCGACGCCGCCCTGGCTGCGGTAGCTAGCGGCGCAGTCGACACCAGCGGCAACATTCTGCTGCTCGGCAGCACGCGCACGAATGGCGTTCCCGATCCCGGTGCACCAAAATCTGGCATCGGCTTGACTCCCGCCCAGGCGATTGGTGCCCCGCACAACGGCGCGGTGGCCAAGAGCGGCAGAACTACCGGCTTGACCTGCTCGACGATCGTGGGCACCAACGTGGCCTCCAGCGTCGATTATTACGCTCACTGTGGCGACACTAACGCAGCCTTCACCGTGAACTATACGGACCTAGTCGCCGTTAATGGCGGAGATTTCAGTGACACTGGCGATTCGGGTTCCCTGATTGTGACCCAAGATACGGCCGAGACGGTGGCACTCCTTTTTGCCGGATCCGATACGGACACCGTCGGCAATCCCATCACCGACGTGCTTCCCGATTTTCCCGGCGCGGGCAACGTTACGCCGACCTTTGTGGGCGGCACCACCCACCAGGTGATCGGCTGCACCTTGCCGGCATTGAAGGCAGTTACCACGGTCCCGCAGGCGAAGGCCGTGTCCGAATCCATTCAGCAGGCCAGCGCTGTTCGCGATCTGCACGCACCGCAACTCCTCTCCATCCCAGCAATTAAAGCGGTGGCCGTGGGAGAGAGCTACGATCAACCCGGCAAAGCGTCAATCCTCCTCTTTGTGGGCAGCGGAGAATCGCTTGCGGGTATTCCCAGGACAATCGACGGTGTGCGCACGCGGCTGATCGCAGGGAATGATTGGGCGCATCAGGGACTCCTGAGCAGCGAAGAGAGCGCGGACCTGCTGAGCACCGTGAGCAGGCCGCAAATCGTCTACCCCTTGCAGCAGGGCGAATACCTGCGCGCCAAAACCGTGCACGCCGCTCACGTGACGCAACTGCTGAAGCAGGCGGGAATCCTTGGCGTAGGCATCACCTCCAGCGTTGACGCGCCAGGAGAAGCGGCGCTGCTCATCTACGTCCTGCGGGGAGCCTCGCAAGACAACATCCCGGCCGAGATCGACGGCTTGCGCACCCGCGTTCGCGAATCGAGCCCCTTCATCACGGGACGCCGCGGCAACGAACCCGCTCGGAGTTGCAAGATGCCCGTTGCCAATAGTCCGCTTACAAAAGCGAAACTCTAACCCCGGTAAAACGAATCGCATAAGGCGCCTTCCTTAGTTTAGAGTGACGCTGCTGTCTCAATTCACCCTGGACCTTTCTTTGTGTAAGGCGCGGTTGTAGAATCACCGTAGACGGCGTCGAACTTGCTCCCTCGACCCTTCCTTCCACTCAGGGGGTGTTTATGCGGCGAAATGTGATTTTGTTCGGTACAGCTCTGCTCCTCAGCTTAGGCATTGGATTCGCGCAAGAGAAAGACAGCGCGCAAGCACCCGAAGCGGCCCCGCCACCAGTTGCCGCGGACGATGCTGCGAAAAAGAATCCTGTGAAACCCACACCCGAAGGCCTCGCCGAAGCCAAGCGTCTCTACGGCTATCACTGCGCGATGTGCCACGGGAAGGATGGAGACGGCAAGGGTGAATTGGCCGTTTCGATGGATTTGAAGTTGCACGATTGGCGCGATCCCAGCACGATCGAGAAAATGAGCGATGGGGAGCTCTTCTATATCATCACCAACGGGCGCGGGAAAATGGTTGGCGGCGAAGGCGACCGCACCAAAGAACAGATACGCTGGAATTTGGTGAACCTGGTGCATTCTTTCGGCAAGAAGAGTGGTACCTAGAACGCCACACGACGAAAGATACGACTAACGCGGTTTGCGGCCTTGCGGGCGCTTCAGGGAGTTTGGGGCGCCCTTCTTTTTTGTCCGGCACTAGGGCGTGGTAGGCTTTTGGGGCAGGCAAAATGTTGAGGAGGAAGCCATGGCACACGCTCCGAAATTTCTGGCATTGGTGATCGAAGCGAAAAAACGCGTAAGGGAAACCAATGTGGCGGACGTAAAACGCCGTCTGGACGCCGGCGAAAAGCTTGTACTGGTCGACGTACGGGAGGAGAGCGAGTGGGGCCGCGGGCACCTGCCAGGTGCCGTGCATCTCGGAAAAGGCATCATCGAACGCGATATTGAGCAACGTGTGCCGGACACCAATACCAAGCTGATTCTTTATTGCGGCGGGGGCTTCCGGTCCGCGCTCTCCGCGGACAACCTCCAAAAAATGGGCTATAGCAACGTCGAATCGATGGACGGCGGATGGAAGGGCTGGCTGGAAGCAGGCTTTCCCACGCAGAAAGACTAGGGCCATCCTCCGAAGCGAACGCGATCGGCGTGACCCTCGGCCGCTAGAGAGTTGGCTGGGGCGGAAGGATTCGAACCTTCACCATCCTCATTAACAGTGAGGTGTCCTACCGGTTGGACCACGCCCCAGCGGCGTTCAGTGGCCGCCCCGGGAAGAGCCGGGGCGGCGGCGCTTCGCCGCAGAAGCGGCGGAAGATATTGCAAGAATAGCACGCCACAGGCCATCAGCAAGAGTCGAATGCGTTAGGGCTACTCATAAGGAACATTTATGGAGCTATTGAACGCGAAACTCGTGCAGATTCAGGAAGGATGATGATGGCGGAGTAGGCATAGCTCCACTTCGGAACGAGTCGAACCGAGCCTCACAACTTTGCTTTGTTTTGAAACCTTCGAACCGAGCAAGCCTTTTGAAACAGCTCATTCTGAAGTTGACCTGGTGAACCATTTTGGCTTTCGGGTTGCATTCCAGAAGAATTTGTTGGAGACTATCGGGTCGTTTCGGCCTGGCCCTGCGCTGTCCGGCATAAGAGTGGAAGATTCTCCCGAGAGTTACGGCCCTTCCGGAGAATCAATCTGCCCAAGCGCAACGCTGACATGGCACAAATCTTTCACCGTAGTGCGAATTTTCTAGCGAGTTTTAGTCTGCTCGGAGCCGTCGTTCTGGGCGGCTTGGCGCTGACCGGCGTATTGGTCGTGGCAAGGTCGCCCTATGTCACCAACGAGCGCTTGTCCCGGAATCAACCCATACAGTTCAGCCACAAGCACCACGTGGGAGATGAAGGCATCGACTGCCGCTACTGTCATACCAGCGTGGAGAGTTCGGCCTACGCGGGCATTCCTCCCACCAAGACCTGCATGAATTGCCATTCCGTTCTCTTCAACAACGTCGGTTATTTGGAACCCGTTCGGGAAAGCTACCGCACCGACCAGTCCATCCAGTGGGTTAAAGTGCATCGCCTGGCCGACTACGTCTACTTTAATCACAGCATCCACATCAACAAGGGGATTGGCTGCTCGTCCTGCCATGGCTCGATCAACCAGATGCCCCTCGTCTTTCAGGCGTCTCCGCTCACGATGAGTTGGTGCCTGGATTGCCACCGCAATCCCCAGCCAAACCTTCGCCCCAAGGACCAGGTTTTCAATATGGATTGGAAAGCGCCCGCGGATCAGGAAGAAGCAGGAAAGAAACTCGCGGCGGATTACAAACTTCGGACCACGGTCGAGCTCACCAGTTGCTCGACCTGCCACCGTTAGCTAATGGATGCTATGAGCGAGCACGCAAACGACAAGGAACTGCGCATACTTCAGGGTGCACAGCAACACGCGGCTGCTCCTGATCACAACCACGATCACGAGCATGGGGATCATGCCGAAGACGACACGTTGCGCGACTTCACCCTGGACCTCGCGGCTGTCCGCGAAAAACTGAAGGGAAAATCTGGCAAGCAATACTGGCGCACGCTGGAAGAACTGGCCGACGATCCGCACTTCCAGGATTTGCTCCACCGCGAATTCCCCCGTCACGCCTCGGAATGGGACGACTCCGTGGACCGCCGAAACTTCCTGAAATTGATGGGAGCGTCGCTGGCCTTTGCGGGCCTCGCGGGTTGCGGTCGCCCTGATGAATCGCACATCGTGCCGTATGTGAAGCAGCCGGACGGCATGGTGTTGGGCAAGCCGAATTTCTACGCGACCGCCATGCCGTTTGGCGCGGATGCCGTTGGCGTGCTCGTGGAGAGCCACGAAGGACGCCCAACGAAGATCGAAGGCAATCCCGATCATCCCTCGAGCCTCGGTTCCACCGATGCCCTCGTGCAGGCTTCGATCTTGAACCTGTACGATCCGGATCGCGCGCAAACGGTTTTGGAAAACGACGAAATCCGCTCGTGGTCTGCCTTCCTCGACGCGGCGCAGGGACTCGCGACTTCCGTCAAAGCACAAAACGGCGCCGGCTTCCGCATCCTTACGGGCACGGTCACTTCGCCCACGCTGGCTTGGCAACTCCGGAAACTTCTCGCGCAGTATCCCCTGGCGAAGTGGCACCAGTGGGAACCCGCTGCGGGCGAGGGTGCGCGGGAAGGCGCGAAGCTGGCCTTTGGCCGCAGCATCAACACGGTATACGCGCCGGGCAAAGCCAACGTTATCCTTTCGCTCGACTCCGATTTCCTTGCCAGCGGCCCCGGCCACATCGCCTACGCCAAGCAATATGCGCGGCGGCGAAAACTCGATGGCCCCAATGACACATTGAACCGCCTCTACGTTGTCGAGCCCACGCCGACCGTCACAGGCTCTTCCGCGGATCATCGCTTGCCGCTTCGGGCGGGTGAAATTGAACTCTTTGCGCGCGCGCTGGCCGGGAAACTCGGCCTAAGCAGTCCTGTGCCCCTCTCCGGCGAAGCGGCAAACTGGCTCGAAGCGGCCGCCAAGGATCTGCAGAAAGAACGTGGTGCATCGCTGGTGGTCGCCGGCGAATACCAACCGGCAGCCGTCCATGCGCTCGCTCACGCCATCAATGCCTCTCTCGGCAATGTCGGCACAACCCTCTATTACACGGAACCCGTGGAAGCCGAATCCACTGGAAACCTCGAATCACTGCGCGAACTTTGCGCCGACATGGACGCCGGCAAAGTTGATCTGTTGCTGATTCTGGGCGGGAATCCGCTTTACGATGCACCGCACGATTTCGATTTCACTTCCAAGCTGAAGCGTGTGCCGGCCGCGATTCACCTCAGTCCCTATTACGACGAAACTTCCGTCTATTGCCACTGGCATGTTTCCGAATCGCATTACCTGGAAACCTGGAGCGATGCGCGCGCCTACGACGGCACCGCAACGATTATTCAGCCTCTCATCGCACCGCTCTATTACTCGCGTTCGGCCCACGACGTGGTGGCCGCCTTCAGTGACAAGCCCGGTTTGCCCGCTTACGATGCCGTGCGCGCTTACTGGGCGGAAGCTTCCACTCACCATGACTCTTCTATCGACGTCGCTTGGCGGAAATGGCTGAATGACGGGGTCGTCCACGGCACGAAATTCGCCCCCATCGCGCCGGAACTGAAGTTCAGCGCCACAAGCCTTCCCGTGTTCAAACCAGCGCCCGCGGACCAAATCGAATTCATCTTCCGCCCCGACCCCAACGTGTACGACGGCCGCTTTGCGAACAACGGCTGGTTGCAGGAATTGCCGAAGCCGGTGACGAAATTGACGTGGGACAACGCCTTGTTGGTGAGCCCAAAGCTCGCACAGAAGCTGGATCTTGCCCACAAGATTGCTTCGCGCGGCGGCGAGCACGGCCAGGTTCGTTCGACGGTTGTGGACATCGCGCTGAATGGCAGCAAAGTGACCGCGGCGGCTTGGACTCTGCCGGGCCAGGCGGAAAACTCCGTCGTGCTGCCGCTCGGCTACGGCCGGACACTCGCCGGCTTTACCGGCTCGAACAAGGGATTTAACGCCTATGCCGTGCGCACGTCGAACGCCCTGTGGGTCGCCAGCGATGGCAAAATCACGCCCACGGGCGACGATTATCCGCTGGCCTGCACGCAGTACCACTTCAACATGGAAGGCCGGCAAATCCTCAGCACTGGAACACTCGCGGAGTACCAGAAGAATCCGGCGTTCGCACACGGAGGCGCGGAAGCTCCCGCGAAAGACGATTCGCTTTACAAAGAGTTCGAATACAAAGGCTATGCCTGGGGCATGGCCATCGACCTGAATAAATGCAACGGCTGCAATGCCTGCGTCGTGGCCTGCCAGTCAGAAAACAACATCCCAGTGGTGGGCAAGGATCAAGTGATGCGCGGGCGCGAAATGCACTGGATCCGCATCGACCGTTACTATACGAACTCCGAATCGGCTACCAGCGGCAAAGCGACCGGCGATCCCACCGAGTACAATCCCTCGCTCGATAATCCGCAGACGTTCTTCCAGCCCGTGCCTTGCCAACAATGCGAAAACGCGCCCTGCGAACAGGTCTGCCCGGTGGGTGCAACGGTTCACAGCGCGGAAGGCCTGAACGACATGGTCTACAACCGCTGCATCGGCACGCGCTATTGCTCCAACAACTGCCCCTACAAAGTGCGCCGCTTCAATTTCCTGCGCTTTCAGGATTGGGATACGCCCCAACTGAAGCTCCTGCGAAATCCCGAAGTCTCCGTGCGCAGCCGCGGCGTGATGGAAAAATGCACTTACTGCGTGCAGCGCATCAACAACGGGCGCATCGAAGCGGAAAAGCAGAACCGCCCGATCCGCGACGGCGAAATCGTGACCGCTTGCGAATCGGCGTGTCCCTCCGAAGCCATTGTTTTCGGCAATGCCAACGATCCGAACAGCCGTGTGGCCAAGCTGAAAGCGCAACAGCGGAATTACTCGTTACTCGGTGAACTGAATGCCCGGCCGCGCACCACTTATCTTGCGGCGGTGCGCAATCCGAATGCCGAGTTGGAGAAGGCATGAGCGTGACGCAGCCTCCTGTGAACGTGCCTGAAATCCGCCGGCTGGACCCGGTGCTGGAGCCCGGTCACACCTACGCTTCGGTCACCGACAAGATCGCGGCGGTGGTGCTGACGCGGCCGCTGGGCATCGGCTGGCTCGCGGGCTTTACGCTGACATTCAGCCTGGTGATGCTGCTGTTTGGCTCGCTGGCCTGGCTGATCGTCAAAGGCGTCGGAATTTGGGGCATCAATATCCCCATCGGCTGGGGCTTTGCGATCGTCAACTTCGTTTGGTGGATTGGTATCGGCCATGCCGGCACGCTGATTTCCGCCATCCTTTTTCTGCTGAACCAGAAGTGGCGCACCTCAATCAATCGCTTCGCGGAGGCCATGACTCTTTTCGCCGTGGCCTGCGCTGGCATCTTCCCGCTGATCCACACCGGCCGTCCCTGGATGGCCTACTACATGATGCCGTATCCCAGCACCATGGGCGTCTGGCCGCAGTTCCGCAGCCCGCTCATCTGGGACGTCTTCGCGGTTTCCACCTACGGCACGGTTTCGCTGATGTTCTGGTTCATCGGCTTGCTGCCGGACCTGGCCACGCTGCGGGATCGCGCCAAGAACCGTTTCCAGCAACTGATCTACGGCGCGCTTGCGATGGGCTGGCGTGGTTCGGCCCACCACTGGCACCGCTATCAGTCGGCGTATTTGCTCCTGGCCGGCCTCGCAACGCCGCTGGTGCTCTCCGTGCACACGGTCGTGAGCTTCGACTTCGCCGTCGCCATCGTGCCCGGCTGGCACACCACGATTTTCCCGCCCTACTTCGTGGCTGGCGCCATCTATTCGGGTTTCGCGATGGTTCTAACCTTGGCGATTCCCTTGCGTAAGGCCTACGGTCTGCAAGATTTCATCACGATGCGTCACCTCGACAATATGGCCAAGGTGATGCTCGCCACCGGCTTGATCGTGGCTTACGGCTACTTTGTCGAGTTTTTCATGGCCTTCTATAGCGGAAACAAGTTCGACGTATTCCTCGCACAGCAGCGCCTGCACGGGCCGTATGCGCATTATTATTACGCGCTGATCCTGTGCAACATCCTTACGCCGCAACTGCTCTGGTTTGAAAAGGTGCGCCGCAATGTTGCCGCGCTTTTCGTGATGTCCCTGGTCATCAACACGGGCATGTGGCTGGAGCGCTTCGTCATCGTGGTGATTTCGCTGACCCGCGACTTCGTGCCCTCCGCCTGGGGCCGCTACCAGCCGACCTTCTGGGATTTCAGCACATTCATCGGCACCCTCGGCCTTTTCGTCATGCTGATTTTCCTGTTTGTGCGAGGCTTGCCGGCAATCGCCATCTCGGAAATGCGGGAGCTTGTCGCGCACGAATCCCATTCCGGTGGGGATCATAAATGAAGGAACACCGCTCACAACTCTTTGGCGTGATGGGCGAGTTCGCGACGCCGGAACAGATCCTGAGTGCCGCGAAGAAAGCGCGCGAAGCGGGCTACAAGCACATCGCCGCCTACACACCCTTCCCGGTGGAAGGCCTCGCGCACGCCATTGGTTTTCGCTGGACCGCGGTACCCCTGATCACCCTGATTGGCGGCCTTGGCGGCGGCTTGACCGGCTTTGGTCTGCAATACTGGGTTGCCGCGATCACCTATCCCATGAATATCGGCGGGCGGCCGCTGAACAGTTGGCCGGCGTTCATTCCCGTCACTTTTGAACTGACCGTGCTCGGCGCATCCATCTTCGCCGTGGTGGGCATGCTGGCCTTGAACAAGCTGCCGCAGCCGTATCACCCGGTCTTCAACGTGGAACGCTTCGCGCACGCATCCACGGATCGTTTCTTCCTGTGCATCGAAGCGCGCGATCCGAAATTCAATCTGGCGGAAACGTCCCGGTTCCTGCAAAGCGTGGCCGCGGAGCACGTCAGCGAGGTGAAGGATGAAGGCTAACTCCTCGCTTCGCGCGATCCTCCTTGCTTTTCTGGGCGCAAGCTCCTTGGCCGGTTGCAACTACACTCTGCGCCAGGATATGGCCAACCAACCGCGCCAGAACACGCTGTCGCCTTCGGAGTTCTTTGCCGATGGACGTTCCGAGCGCCAGCCCATCGAAAATACCGTCGCGCGCGGTTCCATTGAGGACGACGCGTTGTTCGTGCCCAAGGACTCCAACGCTTTTCCTCTGCCCATCACGCAGGAATTGCTGCAGCGGGGCCAGGAACGCTACAACATTTTCTGTACGCCGTGCCACGGTTTGCAGGGAGATGGCCAGGGCATGGTGGCCGTGCGCGGCATGAAGCACCCGCCCAGCTATCATCAGGACCGCCTACGGCAGGAGCCCAACGGCTACATCTACGACGTGGTCACGAACGGTTTTGGCGCGATGTACGGGTATTCTGCGCAGATTCCACCGCGCGATCGCTGGGCCATCATTGCCTACGTCCGCGCGTTGCAGCTAAGCAGAAACGCCCGCGTGGCGGATCTGCCCGCCGATTTACGGGAGAAGCTCATGGCTCAAGGAGCCGCGAAGTGAACGAGCGAGACTACAAGGCGCCCGCCAGCGTCGGCCACGTTCAGACCGCTGGATTGGTGGTTGGTGGCGTTGCGTTGCTCGCGGCCATTTTCGGCGCGGTCTCCTCGCCCGAAAAGTTTTATCAGTCGTATCTTTTCAGCTACATGCTTGTGCTGGGGCTCACCCTGGGCTCTCTCGGCCTGCTTATGCTGCAGCATCTGACCGGCGGGCAATGGGGCATCATCATCCGGCGGCCGCTGGAGGCCGCTTCGCGGAATATTTGGCTTGTCCTCGTGATGTTCGTGCCTATCGTGCTCGGCATGAAATCGCTCTACCGCGCCTGGCTCGATCCCGAAAAATTGAAGGCGGAGCCGCTCTCGGCCTACCAGCAAGGTTACCTGACTTACGGCGGGTTCCTTGGCCGCGCCGTGCTCTATTTCGCGATCTGGGGCGCCTTGGTGTGGCTTTTCAATAGCTGGTCCCGGGAGCAGGACCAGAACCGCGAAGACCGCGCCCTGCGCCGCCGTCTGAGACTCCTGGCGGGGCCGGGCATCATTCTCTACGTGCTGGCCATGACTTTTGCTGCGATTGATTGGGTGATGTCCCTCTCGCCGCATTGGGCCTCCACGATTTACGGTTTCATCTTCGTCGCCGGGCAGGCCATCACCGCGATGTCGTTCATGATTATTGTCGTGGCGGCTCTCTCCAACTCCGAACCTTACGCGGGCATTATTCAGGAGCGCCACCTCCACGATCTCGGAAAGCTGCTCTTTGCCTTCAATATGCTTTGGGCCTATTTCGATTTTTCACAATTGTTGATCATCTGGTCCGGCAACCAGCCCGAAGAGATTTCCTTTTACCGCACACGCTTGTATGGCGGTTGGGGCGTGGTCGCGGTGATCGTTTTGATTTTCAGCTTTGCGCTGCCGTTCTTGGTGCTGTTGTCGCGCGACGTCAAGCGCAGCGCCAGCTTGATTTCAAAGGTCGCCATCTGGATGATCTTAATGCGCCTCGTGGATCTGTTCTGGATGACGCGGCCCGAGTTTTCCTCCAGCGCGCTGCCCACCTGGCTGGACATCGTTGTTCCCATCGCTCTGATTGGATTGTGGGTGGGTTTCTTCGCCTTCAATCTGCAGCAGCAGCCGCTGCTGCCGCTGGGAGACCCCAAACTTGCGGAGGCCATTGCACATCATGAGCACTGAGCCCCAGAAGAAAGGCCACGGCCAGGAAGGACGGCCGGTGCACGATGACGTTGCCTTTGAACCGCGCGACGTCCGCACCAGCGCCATCCTGAAATTCCTGATCTATCTCGGCGTCACCATCATCCTGTCTTACGGTTTGACCTTGCTTGTCTACCGTGGACTCACGCGCTACTGGCGGGACACTTACACCGCGCCCCCGCCTTCCCGCGGCAATGCCGCCGCCACGATGCCGCCCGAGCCTCGCCTGCAAGGAATGCCGGGCCACTTGAGCGATCCGCAGAAAGACTGGCGCGATAAAGTGAAAGCCGATAACGAAGCCAACAACCAGCTTCTCTGGATTGACAAGAACAGCGGCATCGCGCAGATTCCGGTGAGCGAGGCCATGAAGCTCATCTCCGAAAAGGGTTTGCCGGCAGTGCCCGTGGCTCCGGCGGAAAAGAAGAAGTGAAATGAAAGTACTGCGTTATTTCGCGGGAGTCCTGGCGCTGCTGCTGAGCCTCACGGCCGGCCGCGCGCAAATGATTCCCGACAACGTCGGCAAGTCCTCCAACGGCCTGCCGCCGGCTCTGGTGAATGTGGGATTTGATCCGCAACTCAACGCCCAGATTCCGCTCGACGCCGCGTTTACAGACGAGATGGGGAATCCCGTGAGGCTGCGCGATTACTCCGGCAAGAAGCCCATCGTGCTCGTCTTTGTCTATTTCAACTGTCCCATGCTCTGCAGCCAGGTGGAACAAGCCGTGGTCGGATCGCTGAAAATGATTTCTTTCAATCCGGGAACGGACTACCAGGTGGTCTTCATCAGTTTCGATCCGGCGGACACGCCGGATGGCGCACTGAAGAAAAAGCACGAAGCGATGTCGCGGTTCGCGCGCCCCGCGACCCAGGCCGGCTGGCATTTTCTGACTGGCAGCAAGGAATCGATTGACGCGGTCACGAAGGCCGCCAATTTCCGCTTCAGCTTCGACCAGAAGTCACAGATCTTCGCGCATGCTAGTGGCATCCTGCTGCTGACGCCTGACGGCCGCATTTCCCGCTACTTCTTCGGCGTCGAGTATCCGCCGAGCAATGTGCGTCTGGGACTCGTGGACGCGTCCGCGGGGAAAATCGGAACGCCGGTTGATCACTTTCTATTGTTTTGCTACCAATATGACCCCACGAAAGCCCGCTACAGTGCCACGATTCTGACGGTGATCCGCATGGGCGGTGTCGTGACGCTGTTCTGCATCGCCATCGGCTTCTTTATTTTCCGCCGGCGTGAACATCGCGCCGGCGCGGCCGGCAATTCGGGCCAGGATTTGCCGAAGCAAGGAGCACATTAGAGCCGTGCAGTCACCGCTGCCATTCTTTCCGGAGCAGGCCTCTAATTTCGCGGGAAATGTGGATGCCCTGTTCTCCTATATTCTGGTCACCGCGATCTTCTTCACCGTGCTGGTGACGCTGCTGGCCGTATTTGCGGCCTTCCGCTACCGGCGGAAAAACGCCAGCGATATTGGCGCTGAAATCCATGGCAACACCGCGCTGGAAATCGGGTGGACCCTGATCCCGCTCATTCTGGCGTTAGGCATGTTCGCCTGGGGCGCCGTGATTTACGTGAACTATCGCACCGCCCCGAAAGATACCCTGGACATCTATGTCATCGGCAAGCAGTGGATGTGGAAGTTGCAGCAGCCGAACGGGCGCAAAGAGATCAACGAATTGCACATCCCCGTCAATCGCAATATCAAGCTGATCCTGGGCAGCGAGGACGTAATCCACGACTTTTATGTGCCCGCGTTCCGCGTGAAAATGGACGTTGTCCCGGGACGCTATAACACCATGTGGTTCCGGCCCACCAAGGTCGGCAAGTACCACTTTTTCTGCTCGCAGTATTGCGGCACGAATCACGCGTTGATGGGTGGTTGGGTGACCGTCATGGATCCCGCCGAATACGCCGCATGGCTTTCCGGCGAGAGCGGTGACGTCAGTCCCGTTTCCGCTGGCGAAAAGCTATTCACGCAACTCGCTTGCACCACCTGTCATGTGCCTAACGGTACCGGCCGCGGCCCGTCCCTCAATGGCGTTTATGGCGCGAAGGTGTTGCTCGCCGATGGTTCCACCGTGACTGCGGACGAAGGTTACATCCGTGAATCCATTCTTCAGCCGAAAGCTAAGATTGTGGCCGGGTATCAGCCTGTCATGCCCACGTTCCAGGGCTTGGTGACCGAGGAGCAGATTCTGAACCTCACGGCCTACATCAAGTCCCTGCAGACGCAACCCGTGCCCGCCAAGGGCGCCGGCGTCGCGCCAGCAACTTCGGGGAAGAAATAGTTATGAGCGCCACTGCAGCAGCACCGGTAAAAACACTGCCGGAACATCACTATCTGAACGCGACCTACGGCATCCGCTCGTGGTTGCTGACCGTGGACCACAAGCGCATCGCCTTGCTCTATCTCGTTTCCGTGACGTTTTTCTTCTTCATTGGCGGCTTCTTCGCCATGTTGATCCGCTTGCATCTGTTGACCCCCAGTGGTTACTTGCTCAGCGCGGACACCTACAACCGCATGTTCACGATGCATGGCGTGGCCATGATCTTCTTCTTCCTGATTCCCTCCATTCCAGCCGTGTTGGGGAATTTCTTTATCCCGCTGATGATCGGCGCGAAAGACCTGGCCTTCCCGAAGATCAATCTGCTGAGTTGGTATGTGTACGTTGTCGGCGCCGCCTTTACGCTTTATTCCATGGTGAGCGGGGGCTTGGACACTGGCTGGACCTTCTACACGCCCTTAAGCACCATCTACTCGAACTCGGCTGTCGCGCCTGCCGTAGTTGGCGTCTTCATCACCGGCTTCTCGTCGATCCTGACCGGCTTGAATTTCCTGGTCACGATTCACACCATGCGCGCGCCGGGCATGACCTGGTTCCGCCTGCCGATGTTTGTGTGGGCCCACTACGCTACTTCGATCGTGATGATTCTCGGCACGCCGGTTATCGCCATCACCCTGGCGCTCGCCGGCATGGAGCGCCTCTTCGGCCTCGGCTTCTTCAATCCGGCCATGGGCGGCGACCCCATCCTTTTCCAGCATCTCTTCTGGTTCTATTCGCATCCCGCCGTGTACATCATGATTCTCCCGGCCATGGGCGTGATCAGCGAATTGATCCCCACCTTCGCGCGCAAGCAGCTTTTCGGCTATCACTTCGTTGCGGCGGCCAGCCTCGCGATTGCCGTCATCGGCTTCCTGGTCTGGACACACCACATGTTCCTCACCGGACAGTCCACTTACGCAGCATTAGCCTTTTCCTTCCTGACCTTCCTCGTTGCCATACCTTCAGCGGTAAAAACCTTTAACTGGGTGGCGACGCTCTATGGTGGTTCGATTTCGTTCGACACACCGATGCTCTACGCGTTCGGTTTCCTCGGCCTGTTCCTAATCGGCGGGCTCACCGGACTCTTCCTCGGCTGCCTGGGCACGGACATTCACATTCACGATACCTACTTCGTCGTCGCGCACTTTCACTACATCATGGTTGGCGGCGCTATCATGGGTTACCTCGGCGGTTTGCACTTCTGGTGGCCGAAGATGACCGGCCGCATGTACCCGGAATGGCTGGCGCGGATTGCAGCGCTGATTCTCTTTGTCGGGTTCAACCTGACTTTCTTCCCGCAATTCTTGCTCGGCTATCTGGGCATGCCGCGCCGCTATCACGTCTATCCGCCGGAATTTCAGGTGTACAACGTGATGTCCACCGCGGGCGCCTCGATTCTCGCCATCGGTTATCTATTGCCGATGATCTATCTGACCTGGGCCGCGTTCTTCGGCAAAGTGGCGGGCGATAATCCCTGGCCGGCGACGGGCCTCGAATGGAAAACCCAATCGCCGCCGCTCACGGAGAATTTTGAGGTGACCCCTATCGTCACCTGGGAGCCTTACGACTTTCATAACCGGCCGGATTTGGGTCTCGACGCAGTTGCATCGAACGGGGTTGCACCGGCCCACGGGGACGACTGAACGGCCGCTGGGTTTCGGCCTGGCGCCAGGCGTGCCGCTTGCGCCTTAAACTGATGGACAGAGGAGTGCGGAGTGCATCGCACCGGCGAACTGTACGGACAATTCAAGACCCTCGAGCAGCAGAAGGAAACTGCCACGCTCGGGATGTGGATCTTCCTGATCACCGAAGTCATGTTCTTCGGCGGCATCATGCTGGCCTACGCGCTCAACCGCCACTTCTATTACCCGGCGTTTGCTGCCGGCAGCAATACCCTCAGCTTGAAGCTGGGTGGCTTCAACACCGTTGTGCTGCTGGCCAGCAGCTTCACCATGGCCTTGGCGGTATGGTCCTCTCAGGTCGGCAAGAAAACCCTGATTTCCATTTTCCTCCTGCTTACCATCCTGCTTGGCTTTGTTTTCTTCGGCGTGAAGTACGTGGAATACAGCCAGAAATTCCACCACCACCTGGTACCGGGCAAGAAGTTTGACATCTTCTATTGCGTGAACAATCCCGCCAGTTGCCCGGACGTGGCCGCGGACGAACTTATGGAGGAAAGCAACCTCCTGGATGAAGCCAAAGCCGCCGACCCGGATCTGAACGCTCATGCGCAGTTGTACTATTCCGCCTATTTCGGCATGACCGGCCTGCACGCGCTGCACATGGTCATCGGCGCGGGCTTGCTGTTCTGGTTGCTGAAGGGATCGCTGGCCGGAAGATTTACGCCGCAATGGAACACGCCCGTGGATATTGTGGGCTTGTATTGGCACTTCGTCGATATCGTGTGGATCTATCTGTTTCCGCTGTTATATCTGATTGACCGGCATAAGTAGGGAGTGACGCGTGTCTGAACAAGAACATTCCGAACACATCGTACCGCCGAGTACATACTTGGCGATCATCCTCACGCTGCTCGTCCTGACCGGCACCACGGTTGGGGCGGCCTTCGTCAATCTCGGCCGCTTCAATATCGTTGTCGCGCTCGCCATTGCCACAGTGAAGGCCACTCTCGTCGTGCTCTTTTTCATGCACGCCAAGTACAGCCCCAAGCGCACGAAGCTCATCATCCTTGCGGGAATCTTCTGGCTCGCCCTGCTCCTCGGCATGACCCTGAGCGATTACATCACTCGCGTCGACTATCGTGGCGTGCGCTTCCCAATTTCGCAAGTCACCCAGCAACTTCCTGCGCAGCGCGGCTGATCCTCGCGCAAACAAGCTTCTGCCACTGTCCCGCCTTCACAATGATGTAGTACGTATCTCACGATGTAAGTCACACAGGATATTGACTTACGTTCGGTCCAACAGTATACTTATCTTGAATCCTACGCCTTGGAGTTCGCATGAAGACAGAAGTCTCCACCGTTACCACAAAAGGCCAACTGGTCATTCCTTCCAAGCTTCGGCGCAAGTATTCGATCAAAGAGGGAACGCAGGTGGCCTTTCTGGAGCAAGAGAACCGCCTGGTGCTGCAGCCCCTCACACCGGAGTTCATCCGCAGCCTCCGCGGCTCCCTCAGGGGCGAGCCGTCCGCACTGAAAGCTCTGCTGGAAGACCGCAAACGGGAGCGCGAGCTATGAAGCGTATCGTGCTCGACGCTAGCGCGCTCATGACTTTCTTTGAAGATCGGCCCGGGGCCGGCAAAGTCGAGGATTTGATTCGCTTGGGCGTCGAAGGCAAACGCCAATTGCTGATGTCCGTGGTGAATTGGGGCGAAGTCTACTACTCCACGTGGCGTGCTAAGGGGCCCGGCGTTGCGCGGAAAGTCCTGGAGGACATCGCGCAACTCCCGCTGGAAATCGTGGATGCCGACCTCGAATTGACACGCACCGCAGCCGAACTTCGCGCCGAGCATAAACTCCCTTATTCCGATTGTTTTGCCGCCGCCCTCGCTGCCAGTCGCAAAGCCTCTCTCGCCACCAGCGACAAAGACTTCGCGAGCGTCGAAAAGAATCTAGACATCCTCTGGACGATGGGGCCGTGATCAGATGAAGGACCTTGCCAATCACGAAATTGTGACTCTAGCGGTATTTCCGCTGGGTGCGCAATCGCGCTTCTGTTGCTTCGTCAGGCTCTGCAGAATAGTTTGTACTGGGAGCGCAGTCCAGGGGCGCAAAAACCGCAGAGAGGTAGAAGTGAGGGGAAGTACGAACCGGCCCAGCCCTCAATCCCCTAAAGGGATCCTCGGCTCGCCTCCCCCACGGCCCTTCGGGGGTGCACGCCGCTCGCCAATATAACATTATTGTTTTCAATAGCTTAAAGTCGAAGGCCGGGTAAAAACGCACTACCCCCGAGGAAAAATTTACTCTGAAGCGCCATCGGAAAAAATTTTCCGCCTGGATTTCTCCCCATCTTCGCCCACCCCCGCCACCCTGCCTTGACCACAACTCGCGCGAATTGCTATGGTGAATGATTATGCTGGGCCCAGTCTACCCACTGGGTGCCGGCATCTCCTGTGGGGGAGCACTTTCGGATTATGGGACTCACAAAACTTGTTGTGCGCGGCGCGCGCCAGCACAACTTGAAGAACATCAATATCGAAATCCCGCGAAACTCCCTCACGGTCATCACCGGGCTTTCGGGTTCCGGCAAATCTTCCCTGGCTTTTGACACAATTTATGCGGAAGGCCAGCGCCGCTACGTTGAATCTCTCTCCGCCTACGCGCGCCAGTTCCTCGATCAGATGGAGCGGCCCGATGTGGATGTGATCGAAGGCCTCTCTCCGTCCATCGCCATCGAACAGAAGACCACTACGCGCTCGCCGCGCTCCACTGTCGGCACCATCACCGAAATCTACGACTATCTCCGCGTCGTATACAGTTCCGTGGGCGTGCCCCACTGCCCGAATTGCGGCAAGCCCATCACGCGGCAATCCAGCGAGCAGATTGTCCAGGCGATCCTGCAGGGAGAGCTGTGCAAGCCAGATGATCGCATCATGATCCTGGCGCCGATCGTGCGTGGAAGGAAAGGCGCTTACCGCAAGGAACTCGAGAAGCTGGCTCAGGATGGCTTCGTCCGTGTCCGCATCAATGGAGAGTTGCTCCCTCTGGACGAAACGCCGGTGCTGGACAAGCGCAAGAATCACACCATCGAAGTGGTGATTGATCGGCTCCTCGTCAAACAAGGCATCGCCTCGCGCCTCGAACAGTCCATCGCCACGGCGCTGAAGCTGGCGCAAGGATTGGTCACCGTGGCGGTCGTTGGCGGGAAAGAGCACGTCTTCTCCGAAAGGCTGGCCTGCCCGGATTGCGGCCTGTCCGTGCCGCAACTCGAACCGCGGTCGTTCAGCTTCAACTCGCCCTATGGTGCTTGCCCGGCGTGCAACGGCCTCGGCTCCAAATACGATTTTGATCCCTCCAAGGTGATTGTGGATTGGACGCGGCCCCTCTTTGACGGCGGCCTGGGGACGGGTTCCGGGTCAGCCATTCTGAAGCGGACGCTGGAGCTGGCTGCTTACGCGCACGGCTTTCATCTGGACACGCCATTCGATAAATATCCTGCCCGCGTGCAGAATCTCCTCCTCTACGGCTATCCGCCCTCGGACGGCAAACGCACTGGAACAACCAAGCCCACGCGTTCCGAAAGCAACGAGAAGGGCTTCCGTTTTCAGGGCATCTTGCGCTTTCTCGAACGCAATTTCGAGGAATCCAATTCCGATTCCTATCGTGAGTGGATGACGCGGTACATGTCCGCCACGCAATGCAACGCCTGCCACGGCAAACGTTTGCGCCCGGAATCTCTGGCGGTGAAGCTGGCGGGGTGGTCCATTTCGGACTTCACCGCTCTGGCCCTCAGTGATGCGCGGCCCGCCGTTGACAAGATTCTCTCTCAGCTTACGCCCCGCCAGAAGGAAGTCGCGGGGAGGCCGCTGGCGGAAATTGCGGAGCGCATCGACTTCCTGCTCGCCGTCGGCCTCGGCTATCTCAGCCTGGAACGTTCCGCCGCCACTCTTTCCGGTGGCGAAGCCCAGCGCATCCGCCTGGCGACGCAGATCGGTTCCCGCCTTCGCGGCGTCCTCTACGTCCTAGACGAGCCGTCCATCGGCCTCCACTCGCGCGATAACAACCGCCTGCTGCATTCGCTCGAGCAACTCCGCAATCTCGGCAATACCGTTCTCGTGGTCGAACACGACGAAGACACCATCCGCCGCGCCGATTTCGTCGTCGATCTTGGTCCTGGTGCGGGGAATGCCGGCGGCTACCTGGTCGCCAAAGGCAGGCCGGAGGAAATTTCCGCTTGCCGCGAGTCGCTCACAGGACGATATCTGACCGGTGCGGCGAAGATTCCCGTTCCCACGAAGCGCCGCAGCCCCAACGGGAAAATGATTCAGGTGCTCGGGGCGCACGCCAACAACCTGAAGGATTTCGATGTCTCCTTTCCGTTGGGCTTGTTCACCGTTGTCACCGGCGTTTCCGGTTCCGGGAAATCCACCCTAGTCAACGACATTCTCTACCGCGTCCTGGCGCAGAAGCTGTACCGTTCCATGGAGCCGCCCGGCCAGCACCGCATGCTTCTTGGCATCGAGCACATCGACAAAGTCATCGAGATCGATCAAGCCCCCATTGGCCGCACGCCGCGCTCGAATCCCGCCACCTACACCGGCGTCTTCACCCCCATTCGCGAGCTTTTCGCCATGCTCCCGGAATCCCGCCAGCGGGGTTACCGTCCCGGACGCTTCAGCTTCAACGTGAAAGGCGGCCGTTGCGAAACCTGCCAGGGCGAAGGTCTCCGCCGCATCGAAATGAATTTCCTACCGGACGTGTATGTCACCTGCGAAGTTTGCCGCGGCCGCCGTTACAATTCGGAAACGCTGGCCGTTCGCTACAAGGGACACAGCATCAACGACGTTCTGAATCTGTCGGCCAGCGATGCGCTGAAGCTCCTCGAAAATATTCCCCAGATTCAGCAGAAGCTCTCCACCATGGTCGAGGTGGGCCTTGGCTACGTGCAACTCGGCCAATCGGCCACCACGCTTTCCGGCGGGGAAGCCCAGCGCATCAAACTGGCCCGCGAACTCTCCAAACGCCAGACCGGCAGAACCGTCTATATTCTCGATGAGCCCACCACCGGCCTGCATTTCGATGATGTGCGCAAGCTCCTGGACGTCCTCCAGCGGCTCGTGGATCTCGGCAACACCGTTTTGATCATCGAGCACAACCTGGACGTCATCAAGCAAGCCGACTGGGTCATCGATCTGGGCCCCGAAGGCGGCCAGGGAGGCGGGCGCATCGTTGCGCAAGGCACTCCCGAGCAAGTCGCCCGCGTGAAGAAGTCGTACACCGGCCAGGCGCTCGCGCGTACTTTGGGGTTGAACGGCTCTTCAATCGGCGGCGCCATCGCCGAGCGCAATGAGGCTGGGGCATGACAGCCACGCTCCACTCCATCTCCCACTTGCGCCTCCGCGGTCTTCCTCGTAGAGTGATGACACTCGCATGAGTATCTATTCCATTCAGCCTCTGACGTTTGGTGGCGTCCGCACCTACCCGTTGGCCTCGCGCAAAAGCAAAGTCAATGTCGGCGATTTTGCGCATGCGGCGGGCCGCAAACCTTCACTCTCGAAGTTCCTCGACTCCTTGCCAGGAATCCTGGCTGCGCGAGATTTGCGCGAACTGCTTTCCGCCATACATCGCGCGCGCAAACAGAAACGGGCCATCCTCTGGGGTCTCGGCGGCCACGTCATCAAGGTCGGCCTCGGCCCAGTTCTCGTTGACCTCATGCGCCGCGGATTCATTTCCGGGATCGCCATGAATGGCGCCGCCTTGATTCATGATTTTGAAATCGCCATGGCCGGCAATACTTCCGAGGATGTCGAAGCCGCTCTCGGCGAGGGTCAGTTCGGCATGGCCGAAGAAACCGGCTCCTACATCAATGAAATCGCCAAGCTGGCCTACCGCATCCGCATTGGCTATGGCGAGGCTGCCGGACAATACCTGACCAGCGGCATCCTCTCGCCGAAGTATCCGGAGTCCAGCGTTCTGATCGAAGCCTACCGGCGCAGAATCCCCGTCACCATTCATCTGGCCATTGGCACGGACATCACGCACATGCATCCCGCCGCGGAAGGTTCCACGCTCGGCGCCGCCACCTTCTCCGATTTCCGCCTGTTTTGCGCCCTGGTGCGGGAGATGGATGCTGGCGGCGTGTTTCTCAACTGGGGCTCCGCCGTGCTCCTCCCGGAGATCTTCCTGAAGGCAGTTTCCGTCGTGCGCAATCTGGGCGTGCCCCTCCACCCCATCACCACCGCGAATTTTGACTTCATCCAACATTACCGCCCGGTCCAAAATGTTGTGAGGCGCCCCACCGCTCCCGTTAGCGGACAGAAAGGCAGGCGTTCCAGGGGATTCGCCATCACGGGTCACCACGAAATCCTCCTGCCGCTGGTGGCCGCCGCACTGGCTTCCGGCTGGCCTGCTTCGGAGAAACACACGAGATCATGAATCCTTTTGACGATTCCCCCTCCGCACCACCAGAATCTTCTCCGGGCAGCGATTCACCTTCGCCAGCCAGCCAACTCACTCATTCCTCGGAACCCTTGGCGGGCGATCCCCTCATGTTGGCTGCACAATCTCCCGCCCCGGCACTGCCTTCTTCACCTCAATACCCTGAAGATTTGCAAATCACCTGGTCGTGGCCGCATCTCATCCTCTTCGTCCTTTTTGGTCTCGTAAGCCTGGTTATGGTGCAGGGCATTCTGGCAGTCTACTATTTGCCGCACGGCCAGAAACTCACCACAAAACAGATGGAACAGTACCTCATCTCCAAGCCGCAGTTTGCTATCGGGAGCATGCTCATCTGGTACGCCACCATCTTCTTTTTCCTCTACGTTACGTTGTCCCTCCTGCGCGGTCACTCCTTCTGGGAGTGTCTCGGCTGGCGCAAGATCAAATCGCACAATCGCGAGCAGCCCAGAAACCCGTTCGTTTATTTCATTGCCGGCTCCGGGTTGTCTCTTTTCGTTGCTCTTCTTACTGCGCGCATGAAGGAGCCGGAGAACATCCCCATGCAAGAGTTGTTCAAGCATCGGCAGACCGCGCTGCTCTTCGTTGCTATGGCGGTGCTCGTGGCGCCGCTGGTGGAGGAAACCCTCTTCCGCGGATATCTTTACCCGCTGTTTGCGCGTTTGATCTCCGCTCTCTTGCGCTTCTTTGGCATCGAGGACGCACCGGCCCTGCGAAGCGGCATCCTCGGCAGCATTGTTCTAACGGGGGTCCTTTTCGGCCTGATGCACGGCGCGCAGTTGGGGTGGACCTGGAGTCTTGTCTCCATGCTCATCCTCGTCGGCATTATCTTCACGCTCGTGCGCGCGCGCACAGGCAGCGTTTTTGCCAGCTTCCTGATGCATCTGGGGTACAACTCGCTCATTGCCGTGGCCGCGGTCTTAAGCACGCACGGCTTCACGCACATCCCCGCGGGCCAGTGATCGATTCATTTCGCCATTCGCCTTCGTTACAATTCCACTAGAGAGGAAGCACCGGAGAATGTACGTAGCGCAGCCCATTGAGTGGACCGACCGCGGCGTGGTCATGCTGGACCAGCGCCGCCTTCCCGCCAAGGAGATCTATTACACCTACACCGACTACCGCGAGGTCGCCAAAGCCATTCGCGAAATGGTGATTCGCGGCGCGCCGGCCATTGGTGTCGCAGCAGCGATGGGCGTTGCTCTCGGCGTGCTCCACTCGCGCGCCACTTCCGTGGATGAATTGCAAGCGGAATTCGCGGAGATATCCCGGGAGCTGGCGGATACGCGCCCCACGGCTGTCGATCTTTTTTGGGCCCTGCAACGCATGAAAACCCGTTTCACGGAATTGCTGGCCTCCTCCGCCAGTCTCCCCGAAATACGCAGCGCCCTCATTGCCGAAGCCCGGGAAGTGCACCTCGAAAAAAAGGCTACCGACGAAGCCATCGGGCGTTTCGGCGCGGAGTTCATGCCCAAGGAAGGGCAAGTGATGACGCAATGCAATGCCGGCGCGCTTGCCACGGGGGGAATTGGTACCGCGCTGGGAGTCATTCGCGTCGCCTTCCAGCAAGGCCACAAGCTGCACGTGCTGGTTCCGGAGACGCGTCCCTATTTGCAGGGTGCGCGCCTCACCGCCTGGGAACTCCTCCGCGGAGGCATTCCCCTCACTCTCATCACGGACAACATGGTCGGCCACTTCCTGAAAACCGGCAAGGTCGGCGCCATTGTTACCGGCGCGGACCGTATCGCCGCCAACGGCGACACCGCCAACAAAATCGGCACCTATCAGATTGCCGTGCTGGCCAAAGAGAACAACGTGCCCTTTTACATTGCCGCGCCCATTTCCACCTTTGATCTTTCGATCCCCGATGGCGAGCATATCCCCATCGAGGAGCGCAGCGCCGCCGAGGTCACGCACATTCAGGGAGTGAGGATCGCGCCCGATGTTCCCGCGGCGCACCCGGCCTTTGATGTCACGCCCAGCCGCTACATTCGCGCCATTTTCACGGAGCGTGGCGTGGCCCAGGCCCCGTACATCGAATCCCTGCGCCGCCTCGCCGCTGCGCAGCCTCTCCGCGCCGCACCCTAGCCCAAGTTTCTCCCGGCAATCTTCCTCGCTACAGAGATCTCTGCCGGGGCGACTCTACGCCGCCTCATGGGATGGGCACGGCACGCCGTGCCCATCTTGGGTTCGGCTCTGTAGCATCGCTGTGGCACAGTCACTCTTGACTGTGTTCTTGGGTCAGCTCATGTAGTGGCCGATCCCGCCTCGCGGGGTCGGTTCTTGGGTTTCTCTTGCTTTCGTAGCAGAGGCCTTCTGTTTACCCTGAGCCGCGCAGGGCCTGTGCTCTTGAGTTTGCCTTTGGAGTGCGGCGGCTCGCCGCCGCTTTTACGGCTGCACGCCCCGCCGACAAACCATAGCCAAAGTTGGATCTTCCCATATCATCCACTACCCAAAACTTGTCATTCCGACCGGAGGGACGGCGCTTTTTGCCGTCCCGGAGCGGAGATACGGTTCTCCATCGCACGTCTCTTGTGCGATGAAATCCCTCGGCAACTTTGGCTTTCAGGTTAAGTAGCCCACCAAGCCCGGCGGTGGATCTCCTCCGCCTCTCCGCAGCAAAAAAAGAGGGAGCCGGCGAACCGGCTCCCTCGGTAAAGACTGCTCTGGTTTAAGCTAGAACTGGAATCGCACCCCCAACTTAATGGTGCGACCAGCCTGCCACCTATTTGGCTGGCCGTAGGCGCTGTTCACTGTCTCTGGACCACAAACGCCCGTGGGGTTGCTCGTTGTTGGGCAGTTGGGGCTGGTTAGTGCCGAGTTCATCAGGGTCGTAAGGTTATACGGATGTATGGCGGCAGCGTAGAAGGGAGTGCCCGCGCTAGAAGTATAGCCACCTGGCGCGACGAAGTTATAGTTTTGGACGCTGTCGACCTGCTCATCCACGGAAGTCACGGAACGCTCGTTGAACAGGTTGGTAAGCGTTGCTGAGAACGACAGGGTCTTCTTCTCGCTTATCCTGTAGGCCTGCTGTAAGTTGAAGTCCGTCTGGTTATACCACGGTGTGCGCTGGGTGACCCCATTGCCGACTGTGATCAAACCGGTAGTCGGATCCTGTGTGACGTTCATCCACTTGCCGCGGCCTACCACGTCAACTGGGAACGCCCCCGGAAACGCGTTGCCCACGTCCATGAAGCTGGTCTCCGGCGAGCCTTGGTACATAACTTGGAAGATGCCGAAGTCGGTCGTAAGGCTCTTCAGCCAGCCCAACTCATAGTACACATAGCCCTTAAAAGTATTCGGGCGGTCCGTTGGCAGCAGTCCGGTGGAGGGCGTGCCGTTGGCGCTCCAGGAGAAGTACGGCTCGTCGAAGGCACGGCTGTTGTTGGGAGAGTTGCGGCCACCGCCGCCGTCCGCTTGGTCGGAACTCGTCAAGCCTGTGTAGTTGCCATACAACCTGCTGTAGGTATAGGACACCATTCCATTCCAATGCTTCGTGGAAGTCTTCGTCAGGCGAAGTTCCACACCGTCATAATTCCGGATTGCTGGAAGCTCCATGCCCGCGCAGGCTGCTCCACAGTCTGACGTGGTGACTCCGTACAGGAAGTCATAGAACTTGTCGTACGTGCTGTTGACCCCTTGGCCGGGGTTGACGATGACGAAGGTTTCGCCGACGCTCGGGTTGACCAATGCCGAGTCTTCGATCACATGGTCGAGGCGACGCCGATCATAGCGCGCTTCGAAGGCCAAAGTCGGGGATATTTGGTAATCTACCCCTGCGGTGTACTCATGCTGCTTATAGGGCTTCAGGCCCGGAGCAACGCCCTCTTCGGTGACCGTGCAAGTCGAACAGGTTGTTGGATTGGCGCGGTAGTTTTGGTTTTCCAGGAAGGTGATCCCGGCAGGTGTAGTGCCTCCTGCGAAATTAGCCTGGCCCGCGGAACTGTCGCCGAAGCAATAGCGGTTATTGCTATTGAATACCGGCGCGATCAAAGCAACGTTATCGGTATCTAGAGCATAATAGCAATTGCTCCAGTACTGCCCGCCAAACGAGCTAATCGCCAGGTTCAGCTTCATCTGGTCGTAGAACTGCCCATAGCCGCCGAACACCTTGATCTTTCCGTTCCGCAAGGGATCCCAGGCAATTCCGAGGCGGGGAGCAATCTTGTCGCCCCAGCCGAAGTTGATGGGATGGCTGATTCCGCCGGTTGGCTGGTTCTCGGCTGGCAACCATTCCTTCTCCACGCGGATACCGAGATTGATGGTGACGCCCTTGGCGATGGACCAGGAATCCTGGGCGAATAAGGAGTGATTGAAGCTGGTGGCTGTCCCGCCGGAGCCGTAATCCACCACGTTGACGTAACCATACTGACCTGAGCACTGACCGTAGAGAGTGATGTACGCTGCGCAATTCGCGGCGCCCACGGGTCCGTAGGGAGTATAAGCGGCCGTACTTCCGACAAAGTATTGCACCAGCGGCACGTTGTAGTGCTGCTCTATGTCGTTGTTGAGGCGGTTGAGCTGATAGCCGAACTTGAAGTTGTGCGTTCCCTTCCATCCGCTCTTGAACCACGCTAGATCCGCGTCCACCTGAACGCCCTTACTCGCGTTGTGGCCTGTGAAGTTCTGGCTATTGGCCAGGTTAAAGTATCCAGCCCCTTGCTGCAAAGGAAGAGGCAGGGCACTGGGGGTGCAGGTCGTCGCAGGGGGCACAGGGGCGCAGTTTGCATCGGCGCCTAAACCATTGGTCTCCCAGACGGTGAGCGTTCCGGCCGTCGGCAGGCCGAAGTCGTGGTAATTCTCAAAGTAATAGCCGAACCGGCCGGTCGCAATAAGCCGCGGGCTAATACTGTAGTCCGCGCCCACGTTCATCGTAAGGTTGGGAGCCGTGAAGCCCACACTATGCGCGTAAGCGGCCGGGTCAACGCTCGAGCTGATGTTGTAAAGACCGTTATTGGAGTCCGCAAAGGGCATATTTTCGCCGCTCTGCTTGGAAAGTTGATAGAGCCATGAGGCGTATACACGAAGCTTCTTGCTCACCTCGGCGTCCACACGCGCGTTGCTGTAGTAGGTCTGCGTGTTCTGCGCGAACGAAATGGGACCCAGTTCCAAGCTCTGGGTGTCGTCCACGGTGCGCTCTATGTCATTGAATTCGGGATTGAATCCAATGAAACCGAAAATGCGATCTTTCCAGAGCGGTCCGCTCAAGGTAAACCCAGGGAAGACGTCACTGGTTTTGTCTTTCTTGGGCGAATATAACTGATAGGGTGCGTCGAGGAGCCCCCAACTCGTGGCTGTTTGACTGAGTTGGGGGTTGTAGCGCAAAGTCGTCGGTTCGTTCGCATCCATAGCCTGGTTCTCGAAATAACTGAAGATCGAACCGTGAAGTTCGTTCGCGCCCTTCTTCATGATCACATTGACCACGCCGCCCAAGGCGCCGCCATGCTCGGCTGAAATCCCGGAGTTCTTGATCTCCACTTGGTCAATGAAGTCGAAGGGAACACTTGTGTGGGAGTAACCGCCAATCAGGTTGGCCGTTTCCTGGCCTTCCACAAGGTAGGAGTTTTCAGAGTCCGAACCACCAGCGACGGAGAAGCCGTGGTCACCTCCGTTGGCCGTGCTGCCCGGAGAAGAGCCGCCCGTGCCGTTGCCCGCATAGCCGCCCGCAGTGTTATTTCCCATCAGGGGTTCGTTGCGCGCTGAGGGAGCAAACTGGATGACCGATTGGTAGGACCGTCCGTGGGGAATATCCATGATCACGTCTTCCGTCACGTTCGTCGTCGTGACGTTTGTCGTCACATCGATTTGCGGAGCTTCGCCGCTGACCTCGACAATCGTCGAGGTTTTTCCTACCTCCAGCGCAAAATCCACGCTGGGCAGGTGACCCACTTCAAGTGGCACTTCGCGCTTTGACGTCGCGAACCCCGCCGCTGTCACCGTGATCGTGTAATTGCCTGGTGGCAGGTTAGCGAACCGGTAATAGCCGCTTCCATCCGTTTCTTCTTCCTTCGTGCCTGTCAGCGAGCTTGCCGTGACCACAACCTTGGCGCCCGGCACAACTGCGCCCGAGGGATCTTTCACAGTACCTTGCAATCCGCCCGTCGTTTCTTGGGCCCACACTCCGCCCACAAAAATAAGCAGGGCACATACAAAAACAGCGATAGGAACTAGCCCCCGCACTTTATGCATGATTCGATCCTCCTGGATCTATGGGTACGAACAATACCGGCCAGATCTTCTGAATTTCAGGGATTTCCTTCAACCACCACACTTCGGGTCAACCAAAACCCTAACGTATAGGCAAAAAAGATGCAACTTCATCTCCATTGTTGCGCCAGTCTTAGTCATTGAAAACAAAGGACTAATTGCAACAAAAACCACTGGAAACGACCGTGGCTACCATTTCTTGTAGCTTTCTCAATATCTTCCATTATTTATAGGTAGGGGGTAGCCACAGCTACGGCGGTGACTCTCGCCATCAATTTGGATGGCGCACGCGTTCCGCCAGCGCTAGCGCTTGCGCCCCCACGCTCTTGCGCCTTCCTCAGGCCTTCCGTTTTACCAACCAGACCCACCCTCCTCAAATGTGCGAAAAATAGCGTATGTTATCCGAACGTTATCGCATCCTGCGATCAGCGTACTATTCGCCGCACAGCCTATATCAACCAGCCGCCTCTTATCTCCAGGTCCGCAGTGAAAACGAGAAAGGGCGCCCTAAGACTTCAGGGCGCCCTTTAGATTGCTTCGCCTGCTCATCACAGGCATCTCGGTTAAGGTCTCAGAAGATGAACTTCAAAGACAATTGCAGTGACCTTGCGTTGCTCGTGAACACCTCATTGAACTTGTCGAAGACACCCGTTTGTGGTTCAAACGCGGCACGCGCCGAACCAGTAATACCAATACTGTTCACATTGTTGGTTGAACCGCCGATGAATTGCGCATGGTTCAGAACGTTAAAAGCCTGCGCGCTGAATTCCACCTTGTACCTCTCGGTGATCGAGAAGCGCTTCAGCGCAGTCAGATCGAAGTTGTTGATCGGGGGCATTTGTAAGGTGTTGCGCCCCAGATTTGACTGCGCCCCGTAGTAGGCCTGGATGTATTTCGCTGTTGGATTGTTCGCCAGATACGCCACAAGATTGTCCATTACATCAAATGTTTCCCCAGCGTAAGTTGAATTTGTTGACTTGGCAGCTTGATTAAAGGCATTCGCCAGTGTGCATACCCCCGCAGCAGCAGGAATGGCGCTCGTGCAAAGTGGAGTCACGCCGCTACCGGTGTTTCCAACGCCGCTAGCATTCACGATCGCGCGATCTCCTGCCGAGTCTCCATTCAGGTTGGCATCCACTCCGTCTTGCACCGTCCCCCACTCGCCAGACTGGTAGGTGTAAACGGGTGCGAATTCCCAATTGCCGAGCGTATTGCTCACTAGCTTACTGCTGCCCTTGAAGTACGGCAGGTCGTACACTAGAGCCAGCGTAAAGCGATGGCGATGATCGAGTGCGGAGTTTGAACGCTCCTGCGCCAAGTTGGTGAAGTCTTCTTGACGGCGCGGCGTGATGTCTGTCGTGTGGAAGTCGGCCGTGCTGTTATCAATCAGGTGGCTGTACGTATACGACCCGACGAGTTGCAGGCCGTGGCTCATGCGTTTCGTAAGTTGCATTGCCAAGCCGTGATAGATGGAAGAACCGTCTGGTTTGAATGCAGTTAGTGCAACTTGGTTGAAGCCGTTCTGATCGTAGATGGGCACGATTCCGTCGCCGTTGTTGTATGAGTACCACCAGCCGATACCACCCAAGTTGTACGGCAGTGCGTCCAGAGCAGCCTGCGTGGGAGCCGTTGTGTACGTCGGCAAGAAAACGGTCGAGGTTGTTGCATCAGCCAAGTTGACGATTTCCTGCATGTCCAGATGGATTCCCCTGGTCCCAACGTAACGAATCTCCCCCGTGTAGTCTTTCCAGAAGCTGTGCTGCACTCCCAATGTCCAGTTAATCGACTTCGGGTCCTTGACATTGTAAGGATAGTAGGTCGAGGTGGCCGCTCTGGCCGCCGCCGCCGTAGGATATGTTGTGACCCCACCCGCTCCAGGTGGCAGGCCGCCGTTCGCTAAGAAATTGGGGATGTTTGCGGTTGGGTTTGTGTTTTCCGTTACGCTCAATTCCGGCGGCAAAGACAAAATGCCGATGTTGTCGTAGTGCACATCATACCCAATTCCGAAACCGCCTCGAATGGACGTAGTTCCGGATTTCCCCGGGGAATACGCGAACCCAAGTCGCGGAGCCCAATCGTTCTTGGGCGCTTGCGGTGCGACAAAGTTCATGAGTCCAGGTACGCTTGCTATGTTGTTCAACTGCTGCGAGCGGATGCTGAACGGCGTTGTGGTGTACTCGTACCGCACGCCGAGGTTTATGGTTAAGTTTTGCGTCGCGCGCCAATTGTCGTTAACGAACCAATAAATTGCCGACTGGTCGGCATAATAGGTGGATGCGCCAACGCTCCTCTGCGATATGTAGTCGGGACTCAAGTCCTCCAGGTACTGATTGAGCGAATTATACTCGTAATCGCCGCGGGCGCGCTGTGTGAACGATTCCGGAGCGATCAACTTCCGTCCCTCAAGCCCCAACTTTAAGGTGTGCCGGCCGCGCGTCCAAGTTACGGCATCCGTGGCCTGGTACGTGTTCTGAATCGTGAATTGCGGGGCATTCGGGTCCGGCCCTATGTCGAGGCCACCCAGAGAATATAGGGTGATATTGGGAAAAGAATCCAATCCGGGAAAAGCGAAATTGCCGGCGGGCGTCGTATTGAAATAACGGTTGTAGCCTAGCCGGAACTCATTCGTCAAAGTTGGGTTGAATGTGTGGTAGTAGTTGATCGCCACCAGATGATATTTATTCGGGGTGGGAAGATAGAAGGCTGGTAAGGTTGCAGCCGTGTCAATTCCCACGGCCGAGTTGTAAATGTACCGCCCGCGTATTTGGTCCTTACTCGAGATGTTCCAGTCAATGCTCCCCAGCGCTGCCCAGTAGTTATCATAGTTTGGTCCGGAGAAGGTAAGTACGCCCTCCGGCACTTGTACGCCACCAACCGTTTCGTAGCTCTGGCCTGTTGTGCCGTTCGAGTCCGGAATTTGCGCCGTACCGCAGAGGTTTGTCTTCAGCGCTACATCCTCAACAGTAGCTGCCGGGGCTACGTATTTCTTCAGGATGCCCAGGTTTGGTTGCGAGATCCCGCTGGCGCTCGCCAAAGCAGTATATCCGGCCGCCGTTGGCGCGCAGACAGGCGCGCCGAGAACGGTGGCCACGCCAACAGGGTTGTACTCGACGGAGCCGAAGAAGAATAGCTTGTCCTTCAGGATCGGCCCGCCAAACGTCCCACCCATTCGGTTGTCGTCGTAGCGCTGATTGGAAGTGTAACCATTGTTTTTCGTGGCTTGGTCGATGGCGTTGAAGTTCCTGTTTTGGGAGTAGAGGTAAGTCGACCCGTGGTAGGAGTTCGTCCCACTCTTAATGACCTGATTGAACTGTCCGCCTGAGGAGTGCCCGAATTCCGGCGAATATTGATTCTGAAGCATCGAGAATTCAGCTACCGCATCATTCGGCACGTACACCAAAGGCCCGGTGACGGACTTATCGTTATTGTCCACACCTTCGATCGTAAAATCGTTGTTTCGAGGCCGCTGCCCGCCGACACTTGGTCCCGTTCCAGCACCAACTGATCCGCTGCTTCCCACGCCGGCGCTCAAAAGGGCAAGGTTCAATACCCCAAGACCTGTTGTTGCCGTGGGGAGATCCGCCATTGTCTTTTCATCAAAACTGCTGGCCAAGCTCGCGCTTGTCGTGTCTAGTGCCGGAGTTGCCCCCATTACCTCGACGGTCGACACCGTACCCTTCACCTCCAGGGTGATCATGAGGGTTTCGCTTTTATTCAAGTCGATCCTAAAATTTTCTACTCTCGTCGATGCAAAATTTGGCGCGGATGCTGTGACGTTGTACGTCCCCGCAGGAAGGTTATTCAACCTAAATTCTCCCATGGAATTGGCCCGTGTCGGATACTTGGCGTAGGTATCGACGTTCACAGCCTCAACTGTCGCATCTGGAACAACCGCGCCGCTTTTGTCAAAAACGGTGCCGACAAGGTCTCCGCTAATGACCTGCGATTGCGTTACCCCAACTACGAGCAGGCTTAGTACGAAAACCGCTAGACCTACAAAGGCCACGAGGCCTCTAAAGCCATACCTCATATGCCCTCCTGGTTTCACGAATCTAATAGGGAGCAACCAACTAATGTCTAATTTCTAGGCAAATGCACCACCATATTGCATCTGGCCTTTGGGCCCACGGCCATATTACTAACCATCTTATTTTGTTCCACATATAGGAACAGAGCAAATCGCAGAGCGCGTCAATCGCGAAGCCAAATCCACTCAAACATAGCCCCTATGAAAATTGGAATAAATTGCCTGTACCTGACCAGACATGACCTTGGGTGCGGCTACTCCGCAGCACGGACCCGGAGGATCGGACAAACGTTCCCAGGCATTACCCCAGTCACTTCACCGGCTCCTGCACTCGAAGAAGTCCACGGACGCTCCACTGGCCCCAGGATCAAACTGCAGTCACTCTTAATCTTGAAGACGGAGGTGTCAACAACCTAACGACGGGGATTCAGACCGTATGCCTCACGCGTTCCGCCAGGGCTCGCGCCCGCTGTCGCGCGATTTCCACAAACCGCGAATCCCCCGCGATCTGGTCCAGCAGCGGCAGCGCTCGCTGGGGCTCCGGCAAAACTCCCTTGCTCATGTCGCTCTCAAATTGCAGCAGGGCGTCGTTCACGCCAAGCCGGTCATACTTCATGCGCCTCTTCAGCAAGTCGAGCAATTCCTGCTGGCGCGCCAGTCCCTCGCAAATCTGCAGCAAATGTGTCGCCTGTGTGTTGAGCGTGTAATTGAACTTCACTTCGTACGATTCGCCCGGCGCTTCCCAGCGGAACGTCTTTTCCCCCAGGTTCGCGATCTTCCGGTGTACATCCAAGTCCAGCCCCTTGAAATGCTTCAACTGCCCGGCCAAGTCGAAAATCTTCGCGCGCAGTCCCACGCCAACCTCAAATGGTGTCGATCCCGCGTCCTCGTCCAACTGGCGGATTTCATAGCTAGCATTCCCGGAGCTCTCCGGAATCTTGATCTCGATGAACTCTGGCACGCTGGACTTGAACACCCGCCGGTACGTAAAAACACTGCCCGCCGGCGCAGCCACAGCGGGCATCGCCGCTGCCCACATCGATAGCGCCAGCGAGAAAATCACCACGCGGCGGAGGAGGAAGCTCATTGGTTTGTTAAGATACCGGCGGCGCGGCGGCCTGTTGCGTGACCCGCCAGCGCACCCACCGGATTGATTTTTCGTTCACCGGATGCCGCGCGTTGCACGCCGAAGCGCCGCTGCAACTGCTCCGCCTGAATATGACACAAGGCCACGGCCAATGCGTCCGCCGCGTCCGATGGTTCCGGCGTTTCCTTCATTGCCAGCATGGCCCGCACCATGGCCTGCATCTGCTTTTTGTCGGCTTGGCCGTGTCCCGCAACGCATGCCTTCACTTCGCGAGGTGCGTAACTGAATACCTCCACGCCGTGTTCCTCCGCCGCCAGCAGCACCACGCCGCGCACTTCCGCCAACCGCAGCGCCGTTCTCATATTCAGTGCCGTGAAAACCGATTCCACCGCCATCGCCTGTGGCGCAAATTCCTCCAGCAGATCACAAAGCAGCTTGTGCACGTCCTGCAGCGCCGCTCCCCTCGACGCCTTCTGACGTTTCGCCGCCACGCGCAGCGCTCCATAGTGCAGCACCCGGCACGTCTTGCCGTCGCTCTCAACGATCCCGTAACCCGTGGGGCCCGCCGACGCCGGATCTACTCCCAGCACGCGAAACATTCTGGCCTTCCCGTCTTCGTTCGTTTTCTCGCCCACTTTTGCTAGTTTACGGCGAACCCCAACCCTCTTCCACCACATTCTCGCGGCAAAACAGTCCTGAAAGCAAAACGGCCATCGAGACTCGCCCGATGGCCGCTTCTGAAAAACGTTGCTTAGTTTGCGCTAACTGCCGCCTGAATTTCCGATTCGTCGATATCGAAGTTGGCGTACACGTGCTGCACGTCATCGTGTTCTTCCAATGCTTCCACCAGCCGCAACATCTGCGAGGCCTGCTGCCCGGTTAGCTTGATGTAGTTTTGCGGCACCATGCCCAGCTCCGCGGAAGCAGGTTTAATCCCGGCCTTCACCAGCGCTTCTTTCACCGCCTCCAGTGATTCCGGCGGCGTCACGATGTACCACGCCGACCCCTCGTCCTTCATATCCTCGGCGCCTGCTTCCAACACAATGTCCAGAAGCTTGTCTTCGCTCGCGGCTTCCTTGGGAACGTTGAGTTCCCCTTTGCGGTGGAACATCCAACCAACCGCGCCAGCCTCCGCCATGTTTCCGCCATTCTTGCTGATCATGTGGCGGAACTCGCCAACGATTCGGTTGCGATTGCTAGTGACTACCTGAATCAGCATTCCCACGCCGCCGGGGCCGTACCCCTCGAATGTCACTTCTTCAAATTGCTCGCCTTCCAGTTGGCCTGTGCCGCGCAATACTGCCCGCTCGATATTTTCGTTGGGCATGTTTTCGTTCTTCCCGGCCAGGATCGCCGTGCGTAAGCGTGGGTTGGTGTTGGGGTCGCCCCCCCCAATGCGCGCGGCGATGGTGATTTCGCGGATCAGTCGCGTGAAAATGCGGCCGCGCTTTGCGTCGGTGGCCGCCTTCTTGTGCTTGATTGTCGCCCACTTTGAATGGCCAGACATGACAATTCCTCTTCTTATGACTTGTGGCCCTGTTCAGGCCATGCGATTTTTGGCTTGGCCGCGGGCCCCTCTCGCGGCACACCCGGTCGCGGGGATTCGTCCTGCGGAAACCTGCGAGCCGAGTGCCAACGGTGCGTTAATGACCCGCCGGTAGCTACCCCTGAATCTACGGCCTGTCAGGCGCTAGGAGTCCAAACCACGCCAGTCTAGCACACCCGCGCCTGCTCCGAAACCCGCTATACTTGACCTTCAAACCATGGTCGCCATTCCTTCGCCACAGTCGGATCTTCCCCGCCCCGCTGTCGCCGTGCGTCGCCTCAAGGTGCTGATTCTGTGTTCTCACGTTGTTCCCTACGCTTCCCCCCTCTTCCGTCATCTGGCACAAGATCCTCGCGTGGAGATCCTGGTCGCCTACTGCAGTCTCCAGGGAGCCGAACGCAGTCTGGACCCTGAATTTGGCGTTGACGTCCAGTGGGATGAGCCCCTGCTCGACGGCTACCCGTGGGTCGACGTGTCAAACAAGGCGTCTCTGCCCAATGTGGGTTCTTTCTTCGGGCCGTGGAATTCCGGACTCTGGTCGCTCATCCGTGGTGGTTCCTTTGACGCCGTGGTGATCTACACCGGCTACATGTGCGCCGCCTTCTGGCAAGCCGTCCTGGCTGCAAAAAGCCGCGGCATCCCGGTGGTGATCTCTTCCGATTCCACTGTCCTGCAGCCTCGCAACCAGGCGCGCTGGAAAAGGCCCATCAAGCCCTTCATTCTCGGCAGTGTCTACCGCAGCGTGGACGTCCTGATGGCCGGTTCGCCCGCAGCTGCTCAATTGGCCACCCGACTGGGCATGCCCCAGGAGCGCATCATTGTCATCCGTTCTGGTGCTGACAAAGATGCTTGGATCGCACGCGCCGAAAAGTCGGATCCGCTCGTCATTCGCGCTTCCTGGAGTGTGCCTTCCTGTGCGCCGGTCGTTTTCTATTGCGGCAAACTTCAGCCCTGGAAGCGCCCGCTCGATCTGCTCCGCGCGTTTGCCAAAGCCAACGTCGCTGGCGCGTATCTTGTGTTCGCGGGTGACGATGCCCTTCGCAAGGAATTGGAAGATGAGGCGCGCCATTTAAACGTGCAAGACCGCGTCCGTCTGCTGGGTTTCGTCAACGTCTCGCAACTCCCCGGCTATTACAGAGCCTCCGACCTTTTTGTCCTTTGCTCGGATTACGATCAATGCCCGCTCGTCGTGCCGGAAGCAATGTTCTCTGGGATTCCCGTCATTCTAAGCGATGCCGTGCTCGGTCGCCTGGACATGATTCACGAAGGCAAGAGCGGCTACTCCTATCCCTGCGCCGATGTCGATGCCCTCCTCGTCATTCTCAGGAAAGTGCTCTCTGATCCGGCTCTTCTTGATCAGTTGAAAGCCGGTGTGGGCCGCCAAATGGAGTCTTGGACCATGGCCGATTGCCTGGATAGTTGGTTGGGCGCCATTGAGATTGCTCATCGCCGCAAGCCAACCTCTGGCGGGAGGGTTGCTTGATGCTGTCGCACTCAGCGCATGGCGTTCACCATGTCCCCGGACTCCCTGCCCTCAAGAAGAGTTGATCGTGAAGCTCCTGCTCTATTCTCATTTTTTTGCGCCGCGTATTGGTGGCGTGGAAACCGTAGTGATGTCTCTTGCCAGAGGATTGTCCCAGTGCCCCAGATCCGGCCCGAAAGGCGAGTTTGAGCTTACTCTTGTGACCCAGACTCCCTGCGGTTCTTTCGACGATTCTTCGCTTCCTTTCCTGGTGGTGCGTCAGCCCAATTTCAAATCTCTTCGCAAACTCATTCGCTCCGCGGATGTGATTCACGTGGCCGGTGCTGCCATTTCTCCCATCTTGCTTGGACTTGTGTTGCGAAAACCCGTGGTCGTTGAACACCATGGCTTTCAGACCATTTGTCCAACCGGGCAGTTATTTCAGGAGCCTGAAAACATTCCCTGCCCCGGCCATTTCATGGCGGAACGCTTCACACATTGCCTCGCTTGCGCGCCTACACCCAGACCTTTTGCGTCCTTTCGTCTCTGGCTGCTTACCTTCTTTCGGCGGTTCCTTTGCCAACATGTCGCCGCGAACATCACGCCAACCAACTGGCTGGCCGGTATGCTTCAATTGTCTCGAACCGAAACCGTTCCCCATGGTCTCGCGTTGTCGCCCCCGCTTCTGCGGCTTCCTGCCAGCCGCCCAGTCCCAGTGCTCGTTTTTCTGGGCCGCATTGTGACGACCAAAGGACTTCTTTTGCTCCTGGAAGCAGCGCGCCTGCTGCAGCAGCAGAATCGCCTGATCGAACTGAAGGTCGTCGGTGACGGCCCCGAACGCAATTCGCTTGAGAGACTCGCGGAGGAGTGGAAGCTCGCCACGCAGGTGCGTTTTCTCGGGCGGCTTCCCGACTCTCAAATCGCCGATCTCCTCGCTTCGGCCGACCTTCTGGTCGTTCCCTCTCTCGCCGGCGAAGTTTTTGGTATGGTCATTGCTGAAAACATGCTTCGTGGTATCCCTATCTTGGCCTCCGATCTCGGCGCCTTCGTCGAAGTCTTGGGAAATGCCGGGCGCACGTTCAAAACCGGAGATTCCGCCGACTTGGCTCGTCAGATCGTTCAACTTCTCGACGACCCCGCTGCCTCCCAGCGCCTCGGCGTCGCGGCTCACCAAAGGGTGCGCGATTTCTTCGCTTTGAGTCGTATGATAGAAGCACACGCCCAAATTTATAGACGTCTTGCGCCGGACGGGACCGCGTGATGATTCCTACAACGACCAACAGTGGTCTTCATGATTTCGTGGGAAATAATGTCCTCACCCGGCTTATCCGTCCGGGGCTGAAGGCTGCCGACCTGGGTTCGGGTCCCGGCGCCATGGCCGCGCGATTGGCAGCGATGGGTTGCGACGTCCTCGCTGCGGATCTCACCAAAAATGGTTTTGCAGCCGGGCTTCCCCATGTCACCGTTGATTTTAACCAGCCCGATTTCGCGTCTCTCTTGGGCCCTCGGCAATTCGGTTTGGTCACCGCCATCGAGGTTATCGAGCACGTGGAAAGCCCCATCGGGTTTCTCCGCAATATTGCCCGGTTGCTTGCGCCCGGCGGCGTGGCGGTTCTGACGACGCCCAATGTGGATTCGCTGCCCGCGCGCTTCAAATTCTTTCTCGCCGGCAAAATCCGCACCATGGATGAGCATGGGGAACCCACGCACATCTCCCCCATCTTCTTTGATCTCCTGCAGCGGCAATTTCTCCCGCTCGTCGGCCTCCGGCTTCGCCAACACCTCGTTTTTCCCGCTCACGGTTATCAGCTCAGCCGGAAATCCGTCGCGTGGGCCATGCGCCTCCTGGCCGGCGTTTTCACCGGCGAATCCATTCGCGGCGATAACCATATACTCGTACTCGAGGCGGCGCCGTGAGGCTGGCCGCTTACGTTTTGCCGGGGCAGTTTCGCAAGAACCCCCTCTATCTTGTTGGGGCGATCTTTCTCTTCTTTTATCTGGCTTACAAATTGGCTCAGTACGTTTTGGCCGGCGATCTCATTGGTCTCGCTTACGTCGCTCTCGGCTCGGTCGTCGCCGCCAGCTTGTCCACCATACTCAGACGCTGGCGCACTGGCCTCTATGTCTTCCTTTAAAATTTATCTGGTGGTTTTTTGCGAATCGTGTGCGCCGCTGGCGGGACTCACGCAACCCGCATCTTCGGCCGGACCTCACCTATTCGCCCGGTATCAACTGTTTTGACGCCGATGCGATCATCGTTCACATCGTGTTTCACGAATTTTATCTGCGCGTGCACTCTGAGTTGCGATTGAGCCGTCTGCCTCCCCCCGCCTGGCCCCGCGCGCTTCACAGAAAGCTCTACTACCGTCTGGTTATGTTTCTGGAGCGCAGGATCTATCGCAATTCTCGAATACACCTCGCTGCGGTCTCCCGCATGGTTGCTGACCAGTTGAGGACACATTTTGACCGCGCAGACGTGGCCGTCATTCCCAATGCCGTGGACACGGCCAGATTTAATCCTGCCGCGCGCCTCGCGCGCCGCTCTTCCGCCCGTAACTCCCTCGGTCACTCTGACTCGGAGTTCGTCCTGCTTTTGATTGGCAATGACTGGAAAAAAAAAGGCCTCGATCAGCTTCTCCGGGCTATGCAGTTGGATCAGGATCTTCCCTTGCGCCTTGTCGTAGTTGGCCGCGACGACCCCGCTCTCTACAATTCCCTCTTGCAGGAAAGCGGGACGCTGGGTCGTGTCCGCTTTCTTCCACCCACTCCCGATGTTCTCTTTGTTTACGCCTGCGCCGATGCGTACGTTGGCCCTTCGCTGGAAGATGCTTTTGGCTTGCCGATTCTCGAGGCGATGGCCTGCGCCTTGCCCGTGATTGCCAGCGCTCGGGCCGGGGCCAGCGAGATGATCGAAGATGGCAGGACTGGCCTGATCTTGCGCCAACCGGAAAACCCCGAGGAACTTGCCACGCTGCTTAGACGCCTCTTCCAGGACAAGTCTCTTCAGCAGGAATTGGGTGAAACTGCTGCCCAGGTTGCCCAACTGTTTAGTTGGGAGATAAACACTGCCAAAACGCTGAATTTCCTTAAAGAGTCGGCACGAATGCGTTCGACCTGTTAACTAGATCCGATGCGGTCCTTCCCTGTGTGCCCCGGGAGCGCTGAAGTTCTGCTCGTGGTAATTCTGCTCGATTTGCACACGCCGGCCCTGTGTACCACTGCCGTCAATTCAGGTATTCTTTTTGCTCAGCTATGGCCAATCTTACCAAAGACCACTCCTTGGACCATCTCGCTTCTTACCCTTCCTCGGTTCAGCGCGTTGCTCGTGCTCTCTCATCCCGCAACTTGAATTCGCTTCGCGTTCTGTTGCGCAATGGTCCTTCCGCTGTCCTCAGTTTCGTCTCCCACTCCTATCATTTGTACTCTGGGTTTGGTTTGCCCCACGGGTGGCAGCGTTTGCCTTGGCGGAATGATCTCAAAATTCCCTCGAGAAAAATCGACGAGCTGTTCCCGGGAATGGATTGCACCCGCTCGCCCGAACTGCTCTTTCCTTTTCCCCGCCATCTCGGCGTGCTTCCACAGGAACTGATCGTCCTGACGAAGGTAGTGGACCACCTGAAGGCGAAACGCGTAGTCGAATTTGGCACTGCGGAAGGGCGCACGGCGCTGAATATTGCCCTGCATCTTCCGCCCGGCGGCGAGATCATCACTCTCGATTTTCCACCCGTTCCCGGCCAGAACGAAATCGGCTTTTTCTACTGGGGTCAACCGGCCAAATCCAGAATCAAACAGATCTTCGTCAGCGTGGACGCCTGGGATTACCGGCCGCCTCATCGTGCTTCTGCCGAGCTCGTCTTCTGCGATGCCTGCGACCGCATGCCAGGGCTTGCCGCCGAAGCGTAGCAGGCCTTCTCGGTGATCAAACCGGGTGGCGTCATCTTGCGCCACGACTACAGTACTGCCGTGGGCCCCACGCGATTCTGGGACTGGCTCGCCCGCGAGCTTCCCATATTCCAGATTGAGGGCACCGTGATGCTTTATCTGCGCGTGGATTACGAAGAGGTCTACAACAAGACCCAGATGCTTCTCCAGGATCCTCTGCTGAAGGATTCCGTCCACCTCCCAGTAGCCTGAGAGGTCGCGCGCCACGGCCCGCCGCCCAGGAAACTCCCGCATCATCCCCCACCCAAAATCTGTCATTTCGCCTGCCCTGAGCGAAGTCGAAGGGACCGGAGGGACGGCGGTTTCTTGTTGTCCCGGAGCGGAGATACGGTTCTCCATCGCACGTTTTTTGTGCGATGGAATCTCCCTTCAACTTCAAATTTCAGGTTTAACGCCCCTTCCGGCCGAGCACTCCTCGCCGCGTCGCTTCCAGCGTGAATTCCAGCGATTCTTCCGGGATACTGGTCAGGAAGGGCTCGATCATCCAGGCCAGCACGGCGGGGATGTCGCGCGTCAAACTCACCGCCTCATTCTGGACATACACGCCGCCATCCCGCTCTTCCATCCGCCACCATGTCTCCAGTCGCCACATATAACCGCTGTCGTTACCCGGCGTTTTTTCCCGCTCTTCCGGCGTTCCCGCATTTTCCACTTCTGCGATGCGGATTGCCGAACTCCGGCTGTGTGCCCGTGTCGGCGAATCGCGATAGTAGGTGATCTCCTGCTCCGTATTCAGCACGACGGTGACGATCTTCTTCCGGCGAAACCTCATGAACACGCGAAAATGGTCGCCGTCATGTGTTTCGATTTTGGCCCTCTCCACATCCGGCGCGTAATACGTCGCGTGGTGGTCATAGTCTTGCAATAGTCTCAATACCTCATCCAATTTTGCGCCGGGTATGAATGTCATCCCCTGCCAGTCGTGAATCATTCCTCCGGGGATCGCGCTGTTTCCCCCAGCTTCCTCCCCGCTCACGTGCCGGAGCTCTACCTTTCCACCTTTCAATCTTTCGTACGCTTCCTCTTTTTTTTGCTTTGCCAGATCGTCAACCCAGAAAAAATCCGCTTGCGCCAGACTCTTCCCAAATCGCGCTTCCGCCGCTGCTACGTAATTCTCGAACGCGCGAATTGTGGCTGGTTGCAATGAAGACGCCGGATACCCGCCTGCCGGGCGGCTCGCGCCCAACAGAGCCGCCATCAAGACAATCAGCCACCGCAACAACCGTCTGCCAGCTAATTCGTGCACCTGTCCTCGTTTCGCGTCACTGCAACGCCGCCCTGAGCGTCGAATCTCCATCTTTGCCGCTTTCCATCTTGATGGATGCAATGATCGTGCCAGAGTATCGTAGCGGATTTCAAAACCGAACTTCAGGGGAGATCGTCGGTAGGGTCTTACTGGCGGGTTGGGTAGCTCGCACACGGCCCCTTGCGGGACCGCTGTCCCCGCGCGGCCCCCAACCCGTCATAATCCATGCTAGAAGGAGCCATTTTCGCGCTCAATGGGCCGCTAGCGTCAATCGCCGGGTACCCACGGCTTAGTACTATAGGGGGTCCGTTCAAGCTTCCAGATACCCGTATATATATAAGAAAGTACAAGACTTATGTGGACTTTTAGTTTCGAGGAATTCGCGCGCTTTTTCGACTAGTACCGCGTGTTTTCCCTTACGGCTTCTGCTTCAACGGGCCACTACTGTCCAGAGGTCGCATCCCTGTTCACCAACTTCACCGTGACTTCCTTGGTCTGCCCAGTCCGCGCGACAATATTTCGTTCCCAGTTTGAATAGAATCCGTTCGCCGACGCCCTCAAATCGTAGTTGTCTTGCCTCAGCCCCGTAATCGTAAACCTTCCATTCGCGTCTGTGTAAATCACTCGTGGGGAACTGCCCCCCGACGATTGGCAGACCACCGCCGCATGTTCGACCGGCTTGCCATTTTGCCCCAGCACGATCCCCGCCAGAGTCCCTCCGCTCTTCTTGGGCGTTTGAGCAGGCGATACGCCCGCCCACAAGATCGCGAAAGCCGTGATGATCACCGGGAGCAGCTTGCGTTTCATTCCTGCGTCACTCCTTTTTCGATGTCCTCAGTCTAGCCCCCCTTTCTCCACGCGCACCCTTTCCGTTCGTGTCTTGTGCCCGAGCTGAAACCTGCCACTGGGAACAGGTGCGTCCGTGCCTTCGCTTGCCTCTAAAGCTTCGAGCGCACACCTGTTCTCAATTTCTTGGAATCACGCCTTGTTCTGGGGAACAACGAACCTGGTGCCACGATTTCGGCCAGATCGCCGGCGAGACCGCGTTCAAAGTGGCCGCACCCGCCACGCTTTCGGCGCACGCTGTCGTCTTCAGGAAATTTCTGCGCGTCGATTTCTTCTCTTCCATCTCTTTCTCCGCCGTCATTCTACGCGAGGCTGAGGTTTTTCTTGCGCACCTCAAACAACCCCCTGCCGGATCTTACTCAGGAATAACCATTTCCAAGGAGAAGTAATTCTGTCCAATTGGAGTCTCTTGGGTTAGAATCCCCACCGGTCGTAGTTCCCCGTTCAGGATGACTCATGACGGAAGCCCGCCCCAAGAAATTAGGTACTCTCGCGCGAGTCTGGCAGTGGGTCAAAGACCAGTGGATTCGCGAAGTGCCGGAAGAGTTTGCGCTCTGCGAGTTCGACTGCCGCAAATTGCAGTGTTTTGAGGGCGAATGGGCCACTTGCGATCGGCGCCTCTCCCATGCCAGTGGTGAATTGATGCCCGGCACGCCCCATTCCGGGTTGCGCTCCAAGTCCTGATTGCACTCCCCCGTGACTTTTAGCCTGAAATCCGAAGTTGACTCATGCTTATCCGGTTGTTTCAGCAAGCCCCAATTAGTAGTATATGGGCATGCCGCGCCCAGCGTTTGCGAAAACCTTACGCGAGTTCCAGTCGATGTTCTCTACCGAAGAAGCTTGCCAGAAGTA
>Ga0208188_1000025_pt1 | contig 135233 bp, 124 predicted proteins | sample June2015DPH_8_50_FD_184698 | JGI IMG/M metagenome (GOLD analysis project Ga0208188, IMG submission 184698) | Peatland microbial communities from SPRUCE experiment site at the Marcell Experimental Forest, Minnesota, USA - June2015DPH_8_40... | ecosystem: Environmental > Terrestrial > Soil >...
ACTGGCGTATTCCCTTGCATAACAATAGCACTCAACTCGAATACTGCTCCGTGCGATATTTCATTTGCGCCGTTGAAGGATATCGTTACCTGCGCCAGTCTTGTGATAGTCACAGACGTGCTGACCCCTTCGTATGCCGCTGTTATCGTATAGGTACCGGGGGAAGTGTTTGCCGCACCATTGGCGTCAATTGTCATTGAGCCTGGGGGGCCGACAGGGTATGGGGGATTTATCTCGCCGCCAATAGTACCAGACCACACTATTTGAGCTGCTTGCTGTACCGTCGGCAACTGCCCATTTATATACAGCGTCCATGTTCCACCCTGCCCGTCTGCTATCGTAGACGGCCCACTGATACTAAGGGCATTAGGCGTAGGCGACGGAGACGGTGAAGCTGACGGTGAGGGCGAAGCCGACGGTGAACCCGACACAGAAGCACTAGGACTCGACGTGCTCGCTGCTGAGTTAGAAACGCTCGGACTCGCCGTGTTCGTTGTTGAGAAAAGGCAACCAGCCGCCGACAGCGACGCAATCATAACAAGTGCGATTATCACAACCACTTTCTTAATCATACGTTTCGCCTCAATCAGTTCGTAGAAAGAACTAAACACGTTAAGCACGTTGACAGGGCTTAAGTGTTGTCGTTATTAGATGCGAATTACGAGCACGCGCGAGGGTCGAAACTGCCCGTAAAGGCCAACGCTGGCGGATATTAGAGGCTGAACTATTTCTTATGGTAGTTCGTGCCACTCATCATCACTGCCCTGATACTCTGGCTCTTTGTGTGCGGCTGGTTCGTGCCACTCATCATCACTGCCCTGATACTCTGGCTCTTTGTGTGAGGCTCCCCGTCTATAAGGCTCGGTCATGATGAGGTCTGAGTTGCAAATAGGGCAGCGTGGTTCCTTAAAACGCTCACTGAACTCTCGATATCCCAGATAAATCAGACTCATTACGAACAATGCTGCGAAAAACGGCCACAGGTCATAAAGAAGCACTAACTGTGTGTCCGCGAGTACGGCGAACCCCAAACTTGCAACTGCCCCTTGAGTGGCGTTGAGATAGTTGATGTATACTGCGCTTGAGGCGTACGCGATAAGCAATGTGCCGCCATAGACTGTGGCAGCGACGAAGCCTATCCACCCCATCGGGCGCATTCTCTCGTCTGGAAAGACATACCGCTTGCACAGCGGACACCACTTAGCTATTTCCATGCAGTAAGACCACCTTATCCCTAAACAAGCGTGTCACACCAGAAGTTCCAGCGAGTGCTGCGCTCTGAGTAGTCGTCTTCGATGCTCATGCTGTGCCCGATACAGTGAACTGCATGCTGAGTGTAGACGGGGCGTACTGGCTGGTGCCCATATAGTAAAACGTGAGCGTGTACGACTGGCCAGGCGTCAAGTGGCTGGCTATGTCGCTGGCGGTGTAAGTGAGTGTGTTACCGCTCCAAGTGCCGTATGCTGGCGCTCCGTTGATAAGGAAGTCTAGAGCGTTGTTAGTGCCAGTCGAGCCATCGACGGCGATTGGTACACCGTTCGCTGTGACCTGGACGGTGATGGAAGTCGTCGAGTTCTCAGAGACGAACCCATTGTTCATGCCGGTTCCTTGTCCTGGGCTCACAACGGTTATCACTGTTGGTATTGGCGTTGGCGTTGGTGATATAGTGGGTGTAATAGTTGGCGTTGGTGATATAGTGGGTGTAATAGTTGGCGTTGGTGATATAGTGGGTGTAATAGTTGATGTTGGTGATATGGTGGGTGTAGGAGTTGATGATGGTGCAGATATCGTAGGAAGAATGCAGCCGGCCACCGAGAGCGAAGCAATCATAACAAGGGCCACAGTTACACATATCGCTAATGATGACGGTTTCACTTTTCCCCCATAAATAAAACAAATACTTGAAACAGTTTTAATGCGGCTTAAGCGTTATCATTTGTCTATAGGCGAGAAACAGCGTTTTAGAATCAAACTACAACACGGCGCAGGCGAACCAAGAGCGGGGTGCCTGCGTCGTTGGAACAACAAATCGAAGTTGTTATAAACCTAAACATGGCTCTTGTTGTGGCAGAGACTGCCTCGGTTAAATCAAGGTCGTTGATATACCCCGCGTTGATTCCACAGAAAAATCGACGTATGGGTTGTCGCACGCTTCTGGTGAGCTTGTTGGTTCTGTGGAAAAAGAGACACGTTGGATATATCGTGAACGGGGAAAGTTAACGACCTTCCTATTTACTAAGAGCCGAAATTACTACTGCTGCATTAGCTAGACTATCTGCCTGTGGTTCAGCATCGGCCTTCAGATACTCAAAAATAAGAGAGAGGTAAGCCGGACTGCTCCGACTCTGTGGTCTCCATTATCCGGTTGCTGTTCACTTAGAGCGGGCTACCCGCGGAAGACCAGTCGTTAAAGTTGTACGTAGGCCCGCTATACCAGACGTTCCCGCTAGTGGTGCCGACACACACTATGGTGTTATCGTCGATGAGGAGGACTGCGCCCGGTGAGGCGGTGGACAGCGTCTCTGGAGGCGCTCCGCCGAGGGTGCCCCAGGTGGTTCCCCCATTCCAATGCCAGAGTTGACCATCAATGCCTTGCACAAAGAGGTTGAGGTCTTGGCTCACAGCGGGTCCTGTATTGGGCTCGAGTTGCCCACCGAGAGAGTGCCAGCCAGACCACGCCGCGCCACTCCAAACTTTAGACCAGCAGGCGCCGTCAGTGCCGCGGACAAAGACGTAGATGTTATTACTGGCAGGAGACGCCGCGACGTCCCACGTTGCAGCAGGTGACGCGGTCAGGTGCCCGCCGAGGGATTCCCAAGCGGACCAGGATTTGCCGTTCCACCACTTATGATACAAGGCACCGTTCGTGCCTTCTGCAAAGACATCAAGTCGGCCTGCCGAATACGAAGAGACCGCAGGGCCGGTGCCGGATGCAAGTTGCCCGCCGAGAGCGTGCCAGCCAGACCATACGGTATTGTTATAGTACTTCTGCCAGACAGCGCCGTCGGTGCCGCGGACAAAGACATCAATGCGGAGGTTGCTGTTGGGCGAGGAGGGGGTACCCCACGAGACGGCGGCGGGTGATGCAGTAGCCAGTCCACCGAGAGAGGTCCAAGTACTGCTATTGCCATACTGCGTGTACCAAAGGGCACCATTTGTGTCGACCGCATAAATGTACCATTGCCCAGAGGCAAACGACGAGCTTGCAGCGGGGCCGGTTCCTGCCAGTATCCCATCTGGCGGGGTCGTAGCAATAGTCGTTCCGCTCGTCTGGCCAGTCACGCTCGCGGCACTGCTTACCACAGCAAAAAGCGACACGAGCATAAGCGCTGCTAAGACAATGCTTATCGTCATACGTTTATGTTTCATTCATTCCACCTTCCTCGATTAGTAGTGTACTGAATGTCACCGTGAAACCCTTTTTGCGGGGGGTTTCGTTTTGTTGCTTCGTAGAAAAATGAATCAAAAGCGTAAGGCAGCGGTGATATGGCTTAAGTGTTAGCTTTTAGTCGAGTTAATAAGAAAGAGTGAGCCGGATTGCTCCGACTCTGTGGTCTCGCCTTGTCCGGTTCGCTGTTCACTTAGGGGGGGCTAGTCTCGGAGGAGAGCCATTCCCAGGTGTTAACCGGGGTCCAATTCCCAGTCCAGGCGCAACCCCTTATGTTCCCGCTAGTGGTGCTGACCCACACCTCGGGGTGACCACTGTAACTCCAGCAGGCGGCTGGTGAGGATACGGACAGCACCTCTGGACACGCGGAGAGCTGGCTCCATGCATTATCAAACGGATACGAACCAGCTTCGCCGAAAAACTGCCACCAGAGTTGATGGTTCGTGCCTTGCACAAAGACCTCATAGTTGAGGACGTCAGTTGTGTTGTTGAAGCCCGCGACCATGACGCCTGGCCCCGTATTAGGAGCTAGTTGCCCACCGAGGGATTTCCAGCCAGACCAAGCAGTTCCGGTCCATTCTTTGTACCAGCACGCGCCATTAGTGCCACGCACAAACACGCCAATCTGTTTAGTAGCTGTCGGTGACGACGCACCAGCTGACGCACCGGGTGACGACGTAAGAACCCCGCCGAGAGATTCCCATTTGGACCACGTCGCACCGGAATTTGTAGACCATTTATGATATAAGGCACCATTCGTGCCGTTCACGAAGACGTCGAGACGACCTGCGCCCCACGAGCAGGCCGCTGGTCCTGTGCCCGCAGCAACTTGTCCGCCGAGGGAGTGCCAGCCGCTCCACGTCGTCCCGTTATTCATGGCAGTCTTATACCAGACGGCGCCGTCGGTGCCACGGACAAAGACGCCCCACACACCATTACTCGGTGTGGTCGCCGCAGGAGATGACGTCGCGGACCCGCCGATAGAGGTCCAGTTGCTCTCGCTCCCCGCGCCGTTCCACCAGAGGTGACCACTCGTGTCCACGGCAGCCAAGATTGGTGACCCAGCCACCGCGTATGAAATCGCGGCGGGGCCGGTGCTTGCCATCGTTTGGCCGACTGGGTTTGCCGCAACAGTCGTTCCGCTCGCTTGGCCACTCACGCTCGCCGCGCTGCTTACCACAGCAAAAAGTGAGACGAACATAACAGTTGCTAAGACGATGCTTATCGTAGTACGTTTATGGTTCATACGTTTCACCTTTCTTGATGTCTTCATCCACGCTATTCACATCAGCACCCCCGAGAACATTAGGGAGGACTGCCGATGGAGGTCCATTGAGGCCAGAGAGGCTGCACGCTGCTCCCGCTCCACCAGACGTTCCCGCTGGTGCTGATGACACACACCACGATGGTCTGACTGGCAACGATGAGCACGGCTGCCGGGGAGGCATTGGACAGCGCCTCCGGAGGCGCTCCGCCAAGGGTACTCCAAGCGGTTCCGCCGCTCCCGACAATCTTATGCCAAAGCTGATGGTCTGTGCCTTGTACAAAGAGGAAGAGGCTTGGACTCGCGGCGGGACCGGTGCCAGATGCGACTTGCCCACCGAGAGACGTCCAGCTAGACCATGCACTACCATTCCAGTCCTTCCACCAGACAGCGCCATCGGTGCCGCGTACAAAGACATCGATGTTATTAGCTGAAGGGTGCGGGACATTCGGGTCAAAAGTTGCAGCGGGTGACGCCGTCAGCTTCCCTCCGAGATTTTCCCAGCCAGACCACGCGCCGCCAGAATACCATTTATGATAAAGGGCGCCGTTATTACCTTCCACAAAGACGTCGAGACGACCTCCGTTCCATGAAGCGACCGCAGGCCCGGTGCCGGATGCGAGTTGCCCGCCGAGATTTTCCCAGCCGGACCAGCCGTTCTGGTAGTACTTATGATACAGGGCGCCATTACTGCCGCGCACAAAGACGTCGAGACGGAAGTAGCTGGAGTTCCAAGAGATGGCGGCGGGTGATGCGGTAGACACTCCACCGAGGGAGTCCCAGGCACCGCTACCGTTAGTGTGCCAGAGGGTACCACTAGTGTCGACGGCAAAGAAATTGGCATAATCACTATACCCCGCGGGGACCGTAAGGGTGTTCGAGGAGCCGCTCACCGCGGGGCCGCTACCTGCCAAAATCCCACCCACGAGTGGTGCAGTCGTTCCGCTCGTTTGGCCACTCACGCTCGCCGCGCTGCTTACCACAGCAAAAAGGGAGACTAGCATAACAGTTGCTAAGAAGATGCTCATCGTAGTACGTTTATGATTCATTTTTCCGCCTTATTGATTAGTAGTTAGTCATGCCGACCGTGAGCCACACGTTGTGCTGGGTTCAAATAGCGATGGACGTCCAGCCGGACCAACTGACACTGTAATAGGAAATCTCCCACTGGCCCCCGTCGCTGCTACGAACAACGACGTCTAATACGGCGCTGCCTGATGATGTGGCTGCTGCAGGTGACGACGTCAAGGACTCTCCCTGTGGCCGTCCGAGAGACTGCCAGCCGGACCACGATGAGCCCGTGGTGTACTTGTGCCATATGTTGCCGTCAGTGCCTAGCACGAAGACGTCGGCGCGGCCGGAGCCCCAAGAGCAAGCTGCGGGTCCTGTGCCTGCAGCAAGTTGTCCGCCGAGTGAGTGCCAGTCAGACCATGAGCTCCCTCCATTCGTTGTAGTCATTTCCCACAACCCGTCGTCGGTGCCGCGCACGAAAGCATCTATGACACCTTTACTGGGTGACGCCGCGGCGGGTGAAGCGGTGAGTTCCCCTCCCAGCGACTGCCAGCCGGACCACGAACCCGTGTTCCATTTATGCCACATAGCTCCGTCTGTGCCTTCGACAAAAACGTCGACACGGCCAGGAACTGCGGTGGCACCGGGACCCGTGCCAGAAGCGAGCTGCCCCCCGAGCGAGTGCCAGGCGCTCCACGACGCGCCTCCGTTTGTCGTCGTCTTCTCCCAAACGGCTTCATCGGTCCCGCGGACGAAGACGTCAAGGATGCCACTACCAGGTGACGTCGCGGCAGGGCCTGCGGTCGCTATTCCGCCAAGAGAGGTCCACGGTACGGCGACGTTCCCGCCGTTTAATTCCTCCCACCACGTTACGCCTGTTGTGTCTCTCACAAAGAGGTCAAGGTCCGTTGCATTCTGCGCGGTCGCAGCGGGCGCGCCGACGCTGACAGGGGCGGCGTTTACCACGTTCACGCTTACGACGTTACTCGTCGCGTTCGCGTAGGAGCTGTTACCCGCGTACGTCGTCTGGTACAAGTAGGTGCCTGCGGTCGACTCATTGATGCTGAATTGGTAGCCGCCAGATATGCTGGTCGTTGTGACCGTCACGTTCGTCCACGTGCCGGTGGAATTGTTCTGGAGGGTGATAGTGGCGCTTGCAATACCCGTAGTGCTGCCGCTCAGCGTGCCGCTGATTGTAAAGTGCGTGTTGACGGCGACGGCTGTGGCGGAGGCAGCAGCGGTGACGGTGGTGGTGCGGTTGCCGATGGCGTGGACTCCATCCTCGCTCCCTACGTAAACGACGCCGTTGACGACGGCAGGAGCGGAGTAAACGAGGCTTTCGGTCGTGTAGTTCCACAGTTCGACCCCCGAGGTGGCGTTGAGGGCGTAGACGTTGTGGTCCCCGCTCCCTACGTAAACGATGCCGTTGGCGACAGCTGGAGACGAGTCAACCCAGCTCCCAGTCGTGTAGTTCCACAGCTTCGTGCCGTTGTTGGCGTCGAGGGCGTAGACGTTGCTATCATAGCTCCCCGCGTAGACAACACCGTTGGCGACAGCGGGAGAGGTGTCAACTTCCAATCCGGTCGTGTAGTTCCACAGCTTCGTGCCGTTGTTGGCGTCGAGGGCGTAGACGTTATGGTCCCCGCTCCCTACGTAGACGACGCCGTTGACAACAGAGGGGGAGGAGGACACCCCGCCATCGGTCGTGTAGTTCCACAGCTTCGTGCCGTTGTTGGCGTCGAGGGCGTAGACGTTGTAGTCACCACTACCTACGTAGACGACGTCGTTGGCGACCGCAGGGGAGGAGAACACCTCGCCATCAGTCGTGTAGTTCCACAGCTTCGTGCCGTTGTTGGCGTTGAGGGCGTAGAGGTTACCGCCCTCGCTCCCGACATACACCACCCCATTGGTGTAAGCAGGAGAGGAATATACGACGCTTCCGGTAGTGTAGTTCCACAGCTTGACCCCCGAGGTGGCGTTGAGGGCGTAGACGTTGCTATCATTGCTCCCTACGTAGACGACGCCGTTGGCGACAGCGGGGGAAGACCAAATAGAGCCTCCGGTCGAATAATTCCACAGCTTGACTCCGGTGGTGGCGTTGAGGGCGTAGAGGTTACCGCCCTCGCTCCCAACGTAAACGACGCCGTTGACGATAGCAGGGGAGGAATATATGACGCCGGCGGTTCCGACCGAGTAGTTCCACAACAGCTGGCCGTTCGACGGTGCAGGACCCGCCACTGGGCTGTAGTCGCCGGCGTGCTGAGCGTTGTAACGAAACATCATCGTATCGCTCTGTGCTGCAGCAGGAACGGTTACAGCGCCTGCGAATACAACTGTAATGAGAAGAATCACTACAGAAAATGAAACGATTTTGTATGAGCGCATGATTGCCCCTTACGTTCGTTGACGCCTAAGAGCGTGTCAGAAGACACGATAAAGGCTGCGATTTGAGAGTGTCAACAAGAGGCAGCACCAGAGGAAACTTGCGCTCACGACTGTTCATACGCCCATCCGTATTCGCGGCTCTCGCGTATCTGCACTCGAACCCTCCTGATAATCCGTCGTAGCTGCTCCGTCTTTATAGGGCGCGTGTGAGTACCTGCGACTTATGACATCAATCGATGGGATATACCCGAATAGATTAAACCGCAGAAAGCCTCTTAACTATCAGGAAAACGGCCAGTCATTACCAAATTGGACAGCAAAAGCGCAGACGCTGTTCGAAGCAGCTCAGTCGACTTATGCGTGGTACTTGAAAAGTCGCGAAGCCGACAGGGTAAAATCGCAGACATGGGTTGAAGCTGTTTACAAATATCTTGCCGGAATGGCTATTGAAAACCTTTTAAAAGCGGTAATGATTGGAAAAGACAAGTCGCTCGTTGGAGAGCACAAACTACTCAAATCGATTACAAATCATACCGTGTGGACTAATCAAAAGAATGATAAATTGAAGTTTTTGCGTGAGTCAAAGTCTTTGCAAGACAATGAGCGACTTACGGATGATGAAAAAGAATTCTTGAGCCTAGTAGAGCGTTATGTCGTATGGGTGGGGCGTTATCCAATTCCGACAAAGCGAAGTGCATATATAGATGACTTAGAAACCGTTGAAAAGTTTGAACAATCATACTCCGAAGTTAAAGACTTCGACAAGTTGTTTCAAAGTACTTACGGGAAATTGATGCGGTTGTCGGCGAGAATAGACGTCGAAAACATGGCGAGAGACTCGCGGCCCTGATGTATTCGCAGTCGCATCTCTTTGATAATCGACCTCTACGCAATCGGTGTGTATAACCGCGCAATTACAGACGTTGACCTGTCTGCGGGTCAAATCTCCTTTGTTGTATTTGATTTGCAGTGTGGCTTCCGAGCAGCTTCGCTTTCTGCATTTGAAACTCCTGCTCCGTAAGTATTCCTTGGTCACGAAGCGTTGCGAGCTTGAGCAGTTCGTCCGATATATACGTCTGCGCTGCAGTTGCTGTTGACGCCGGTGATGTTGACTCCGGTTCCATTGGCGTGGGCGTTGGAATGCCTTCAACAATATTAGTTCGCGTGATGTTATTAGACCCACAGTCAGGACAATGGTTTAAATCAACGATTTGCTTTTTCTTTGACAACCACATAACAGGCGTCATAGAGCGGCCCAAATTGCTAATCTTCGCCGCCTTATTGGCCCTCTCAATCTGCTCGACATTATCTAAGAACCACTGCTTTCCGCACGAACGGCAGTCAAACCGCGTTTCGGATTTTGGCGATTGCAGCGCCTTTTGTATTTCAAGAGAGAGCGCAACTCGCTCGCGGACGCCGAGTCTATGCCCACCCGCCTCGCGCTCGGCCAGGGCGGCATTAAACATCTCCTTATACTTTTTTTTATCGTAGCTCACCTTTATCGACTCCTGCGATAGTTGACGCCTAAAAAAGCAGAAGGAGAGCCGATATAGTTTGCGATTTGACGCGAAGCCGCTGCTACGGTCGTAACTAAGCATCGTTTGTGGATGGAAGCTATTACAGCATTATCTGTCATAGTTGATGAACAGGGCTGAACAACAACGCTAAGCGTTCGTCGAAATATCGCAAAAATAGTTGCCGTTCTGGGGAGTAATAGCCCTCTGCCAATGGGTCGCTTCGGGCGGATGAAGCTTCTCCCCAACCAATACAAAATTGCTCAGAAACGACCCTTCTCGAAGGGGCTCTCTTACCCCTATCCCTGAGCCGGACACCGCAACCCTATTTGATGGTGGCTTAGTTTCGGTTACCAAGTCGGCCACCGGGGAACTTCCCTCGTCCGGCTTAATCGGCCTTTGCCATAGAACCCTGCGGTGCACCGTCATATCTATCCCAGCGGTCACTCACTCACGTCACCTCTTCAGCCAACCGCGTTCATCGACCGTCTACCCCTCGCCCATTTCTGTCCGGCTTCTATCACTCGTCATATCTTTCTGTATTTTCGCGGGCCAGCCGTAGAAGGTAATCTCCGGCAACTCGGTTCCACGAATCAAGAAGCCCACCGAGCCGTTTTTCTAACTGCTAGGGTTTATTGACTGCTTCGCCGAGTGATATGGCAAGTGGCAAATGCGGGCATTAGCTCGGAAATTAGTGGGAGTTTGCAGGTACAGTGTCGCTTTTTTCCCGCTAAGCTGTTCGCATAGAGAATCGGCTCTCTCTAAAATCGACCTAAGCCAGACGTTATAAGCAACTAACTGAATCCGTGTATGCGTTCCTTTCTAAAACGGAAGCTGAATTAGCGTTATTCAATCCGAACGATTTCTGACGATATCAGGCTAAACTGAGCATTTTAAAAGTTTTTAAACCGTCTCTTTCCTGTAACAAAAACGGGTTTAAACGAGAAAAAACAGCTAAAAAAGCGAAAAAAGTCGGTTATTACGAACCAGACTATTTAAAGTACAAGCGACGTGTATCTCGCACTTGGTCAACGTTTACCGTTGGGAGTGCTTGTCTGGCTGTTGTTGGTGCGACTTGCTGTTGGTCTTACTTTTACGCATTGTGTTAACACATCTTCTCTTTTTCGCGGGGCGAGCCCAAAACAGCAGAAAGAGCACCAATAAAAGTTTGCGGTGTGAACGCGACGCCGCTACTTCGGTCATTACGCTGCGAGGTTTGCATCAGGCCGTGAATGGAGCCCGTCAGTCAAAGGAAATCGAAAAAAGGAACAATGAGCTAAGACTTACGGAGAGGTCAAAAGGAATACACACTGCTGTTTAACAATGACGCCTAAAATTGCTCATACGCCCATCCGTATTCGCGGCTCTGAAGCAATCGGACTTGTATCTTTTTTATAATCCGTCGCACCTGCTGCCGTGCGCTGTCCGGTAGCCACGAATCGTGCGCACGGTCTTGCAGATAGCTGTAGGCCCAACTGGTGGAGCACTTCCGTAAAAGCTTTTCGGCGGCCATATCAGCGTAGTCGTTTTTGTAGTCTGCCAGTTCAAGTAGAAGCTCATCGAGTTCGGCGTAATCGGTATGCACAACCTAGAGTAGTAAACGAAGCTGAATAGAGATTTACCAAGAGCAGTGAGGAAGTGAAACAAGGGTCAAATACAAACTACGACCCGTTTGCCGGTCAAATCTTTGTTGGCTTTGATTTGCGAGAACGCCGAGACGACGTTTCACATGATAAGAAGCAAGTATGGTGATGCTGTGAGAAGCAAAACTGAGGTTGCTCAGGTGAACGAAGTGCTGCTAAAGGTGCTGTGCCACAACATATGCGTCGTTATTCAGGAGATGTTTGAGTTGGGGATTGCGCCGAGTTTTTTCGGCTCTTAAACCCTCTTTTCTTTTTTGAGGTGACAGAATAGACCACTAATAGTCTATTAATAGTCTATGAAAAACAAAACTGTCAACAGGACACTAATTCTAGAAGAAGTAAAATTCAATCGGATAATTGAGAGAACTGTCCGAAAGAACAACGTTACAAGTGGCAAAGTAACGTTGCCATCAGAATTAATAGGGAAAACAGTTTTAGTTATTATTCCAAAAGGCAAATAATATGCTTGGCTGGTTCAAAAGAAATAGGGAACCCTTTACATAATCATTATAGGCTCAGCAATTTTTTATCCATAACTTTATTTTTATGGTACGCTATGAGAACATTAATTCGGCATTTTCAACAGAGTAGACCATGCCGCAAAAATCGACCGTTAAAGTAAATCCAGAAGTCCTTATATGGCTGCGAGAGAGTTCAGGCATCTCTCCTGAAGAGGTAAGCGCCTACTTAGAGGTATCTGTTGATGTAATTTTGCAGTGGGAGCAGGGAGAAAAATATCCCACATTCAGTCAAATAAAAGAGATGGCAAGGCTTTACAAAAGACCTTCAGCCGCTTTTCTCCTACCTGAACCCGTATATGAGCGTCCGCTTCCTCCTGATTTTAGAAGCTTTTCACATGACCCTCCCCCCCTCACGAAGAAGACCCTTCTTGCAATTCGTAAAGCACGTGATTTACAGGCAATTAGTGGCGAATTAATGGAGAACCTAGGAATTAAGAGTGATGCAGATGTTTCACGAGTGAGGTTACGAAATGACGCTGCTAAAATAGCCCATATTGAAAGAAACAAACTAGGCATTTCCCTTGATGAACAGTTTCGATGGAAGAATAATTACGAAGCTTTCAAAAGGTGGAGAGAATCCATAGAACTTCAGAAAATCTCCGTTTTTCAATTTCCAATGAAAATAGAGGAAATCCGTGGCTTAAGCTTAACAGATGCGCTACCTTATACAATATTGATTAATTCTTCGGACTCAATAAATGCACGTATTTTCACACTGCTTCACGAGTATGCGCATATCTTATTACATAAGCCTGCTTTGTGCACTCCTGAAAATCAAGCTAAAGTTGGACGTGGACAAAATTTTGAACGTTGGTGTAACAATTTCGCGGGAGCGTTCCTCCTTCCGTCTGAAGGCATAGAGCAAGATTTCGAGCAGTTCGGTATTGCACGCTATGGTCGAATAGCTGGAAAATATAAAGTTAGTCGCTCAGCAGCCCTCACTCGGCTTCTCGTTCTTGAACTAATCCCCCGGAGCTTATATGAGTCTGAGCAAAATGAACTCAAACAGCAGGAATTAGAGAGAGAGCAAAAGCGATTAGAGAAAGAGCGATTAAAGAAAGAACAAAAAGAACAAGTGGAGGGAGCTAGCGACCGTAGTGGTGGGATTAACCCTGTACAACGTGCTTCAGGAGAAAGGGGAGAAACATTTGTTTCTTTAGTCCGAGAGAACCTATATAGAGGATTCATTACACATAGCGACGCTTTGGATTATCTAAACGTTAAAATTAAACATTTAAAAGAACTACAAATGACACCGTAGAGTGTAGATGTTAAATAATGGATTCTATGTTATCGATACATCTTCTTTTGTCTTCATGGAAGCTACATATCCGCGAAGCATTTTTCCTAACGTTTGGAATAAATGTGCAAAATTAATAACTCAGCGCAGATTAGGTGCGCCAGATATTGTATTCACTGAACTTAAGGACCTGGACACACAGGATGCCGAATTAGTTGCTAGCTGGGCAGACATGCACAAGAATATACTATTTTACCCTATAACTAACGCAATTATTCGACAAACACAGAAAATCGAGAAACAATTCCCTAGGTTAGCGCCACACAGGAGCGACTCAGAAAAAGCAGACCCGTATGTTGTTGCGATGGCGCGCGAATGGGAAATAAATCAAACTCTTGATAACCGAAAGATAGTCGTCGTAACGCAGGAGACTGTGTTTAGGCCAACAGAGAAAAATAGGAAAATACCCGGTGTTTGTGAATTTTACAAACTGAAATGCATTAAATTGCTTGACATGATAAAGCAGGAAGAGTGGGTTTTTCATCAGTGAAGCCTTCACAAAAGTAATATCTGTTTAAAAAGTCTGAGTTGTGTGGTGTTTAAAAAAGTTCTGACATTTTAAGATTTTTTCAGATTTTCTTTTATCTTTTCCAACTTAGCGATGGCATCCTCCCTTTCCCGTTTTACATTCTCTTGCGTATTGCTTTCTAGCTGACTGAAATCGCTAGATTCGCGACAGTCTAAGTTTGCATACAGGACACACTGAGCTAAATGATTCCAACATCGGCCATCTTTTCTTATTCTCGCTAAATTGAACGCACAAGTCTTTACGATTCTATCTTCCGAAAGCCTTATGTCAGTCGTTCCTTTGCAAGCATACGACTCAAATCTTTTTTTCCAAGCTGCTGGCGGTACGGCAGAGAGAATATAGGGCACAGTCACTAGCTCATAATCGTTCTCAACCAATGCTATGTTATCCACATCAATGTCCTTAATTTCTAAATCTTCAAAAGTCATACAAATCTGCCTCCTTTTTTTGATAATCGTATCTCCAAACGCTATGATAAAGCACATTGAAGCGCCGGAAAAGTACTCTCCGTTTGATTTGTGTTTAAAAAGTCCGGCGTGTGTTTAAAAAGTCGGGCTTGTAAGTGACTTAATAAACAAAGCCCCGATTTGCGTAAACTTTTTATAGTGTTTCAACGGGGCCGGAAATCGGAATTATAATCAGCTTGGCAGAAATATCCTCGACGGAGGTCTATGGTGCGTGTCGCTGGCGCATATCAAGCCCCGGAGTCACATATAAAAAAACGACTGCGGCGAGGCTAACGCGTTGGCCTCGCATCGCTCTGCATTTTTGACCTTGTACGCGACAGCCTTAGTACTGTTCCCGAAATACTCAAAAAAGTCTTCTCTCGATATCCCGCCACATTCGTGACACGCCCTCCAAATTGCCTGCGGGCTTCCTAGTAGTGTAAATTCGATTTCGAACGAACCTACTATTGCACCGCCGCTGACGCAAAGGTACACGCGGTCTATATCTTCACGTTTGAACGCTCGTTTCCGAAATTCGTATTTCTTAGTGCCAGAGAGAATAGATTCAGCATACTCAGATTTGATAGCCAATATCACGTCCATCGTTTCCGCCCCGAAAATGCCTGTCATAACGAAACGCGCTTCATAGCATCCTCAGAGATAGTGTCCACCCCCCGCTATTTGTATCTTTGAACCCCGAAAGGCGAAAGGGCACTTTTCACCGATGAATTTCATCCTCAAAACACTCTCAAGTCGCTATTTTGCTTATTTTGTTTTTAAGTCGCGGCGATGCCCTCTAACATGCCCGCGGTGTTTCCATTACTGCGCTAAACTCGCTTAGCCTCAGCGTCATCCTGTCAGCTCCGCGACTAGCGCTTCTATGGTCTTATCCTCGACGAATAGGCGCTCGATATAATCGGTGCTTTTACCCGTATCTTCAGCGATAACGCCGATAACTGACTCACGAGCGATTTTTTCTGGAGTCGCCGAAGCTGAGCGTAACGCTTTGAGCTTGTTTAGGACATCGCGAGCTGTATCAGCTTGGTCTGGCGCTTCGTCTAGGTCGGGGTCTGTGTCTTCTATGTCTGACTTTTCGTCATCTTCGGTACATTTGGTACGTTTAGAACGCAGTATTTCACAAACCTCTCTACATGAAGGGTGACATGGGTAAGATTCTGTTCTTGTGCTCCTTAAACGTACCAAACGTACCGGACACTCACCCGTAGGTTGCTCTCCGTCATCATCGAGAAGCCTGATGTAGCGCCATTTTCGCGTTTGTACGTTGCCAGTGTGGTCTTTGAAGCCATCAAGGCCTAACGCCTTTAAATACTTCCCGACCGATTTTGTTCCTTTAACTTTGCGAATATCGTACCCATTTCGCTGATATGCAAGCCATAAATGTTCTGTTGATTCCTCGAACGGATAGCCCATATCGTCGCATCCGACGGCGCACTCGTCTTCTATAAATTCGAATAGCGGATTCATCACGGCTTTATACTCGGCGACGGCGGCCAGTACTTCGGGCGGCGCTTGTAAGCCATCGCGCGTACCGCCGTCGCTTAGTCTCCACCACTCGACCGCGCCTTCCAGCATCCACGCCAGAACCGCCTTACGAGCGTCTAGGCCGGTCTTAAAGTAGTTCTTAAGCCCTCGGTCGCGCTCTTCCGGCGGTATATAGACCTTAAAGGGTATGATAAAAAATCTCCGGAACGCTGCCTCGTCGTTGTAATCAATCTTCGGCCTGTCGTTCGCGGCTAACCACAGCTTAAAGACCGGCTCGAAGTCTATCGAATCCCGGCTATAAGGGACGCGAGCATTATACGACTCACCTGATATGAACGTCTTAACCAATGCGGAGTTAAACCGCATGTTCTTGTTAACCTCATTGCACACCGTCATGCGAAGCCCTATCAGGCGGGTGATGTCCTCTCGTGGCCCACCGGCTGCGTTCGACCTGTCAGCTAGGAAGGTCGAGAACTTCGCCACTCTACCGTAACTGGCAGCACTTCCTAGCATTGATTCTAGGAACGTCGATTTCCCGGTAGCGCCTTCGCCGTAACAGAAGAATGAAGCCTCTTCGTTCGTGTACGCGGTTGTAGAGTAACCGGCTGCGCGTTTCAGAAAGTCGCGCACCTCTTGAATCGGTATGACTTTCTTTAGAAAGCTGGCCCACTTCGAATTTTCGAAGCCTTTCTCGTACGGCACATCGCAGTAGTGCGTTAAGTAGTCTTCAGCGCTATGTAGAAGCAGTTCGCCGGTTCTGATGTCAAACGTGCCGTTCTCACAATTGAAGAGAAGCGGGTCGCGGTCGAACTCGTGTATGCTTATCTCTAAATCAGCCTTAGCTGAGTCGATTATACTCTCTAAGCTGTAGCGCTTGGCCGTCTCACGAGCCCACGCGTTATACTTCTTGACTAACTCTTCTTTCTCAGTCGGCGATTTGTCTCGCAGTTCGTTAACTAATGTGGCCTCTTCGCGAATCATCCACACGACATCACGAGCACAGCGCTTAACATAATCGTTCGAAACTACGACCCATCTCGACCCATTATAGAGATGCCAGCGTTTTGTCTCTCGGCACCACCTGAGCGTTTCGCCGTGACGTTCTAAAAACCGCTCAGCGTTGTCGAGAGCATCAAGCCGCCTTAGTCGAAGCGTCTCGATATGCTCCTTTCCGCCGCTACCTGTCGTTATGACAGTTTTGCGAATAGCGGCCTCATCGGGTACTCGACCCTCTGAGCGGAGCACATCTAAGCATTTTTTAATCGTATCGCGGTCTAACGGGCCGGCGTCCTCGCAGTGTATGAAACCCTCGCGTACTGCTACCCACGTCAGCGCATCGCCGCCAGTGTCGCACCTAAAGCAATGCCAGAGCCCTTTCGACGTGTTAACGCTCATATTGCCAACGCCAGTAGCGCCGTGTATAGGGTGCTTGATGAGATAGCCTTCGCTTGTCTTCTTTGCGTTAGCGGGTATGTCGAGCACGTCAGAAAGCGAGATGTGGTACTCGTCACAGATAGACGGACTAGACCCTCGCGGTCGTTCGACAGTACGCCACTCGACGTCAAGCTCTGGCTTTATGACTTCCTGTACCCATTTCGCAGGAAGCTCTGAAACCGGCGCGAGCAAAATCACTTCGTACTCGCCATTCGCGGTGACAGACGGCGGTGCTACGACATAGCCCTTAAACTTCAAGTCAATCCCGTCACTGAGCTTCGCCTTAAGGGGCTTGTCTATCAGCGCTTGAGGATATGTAAAATAGAAGTGATACCCACTTGTAGGCGTCCGTACCGAGTAGGTTCTCGGAAGTGGGCCGAGCTTGTCTTCTAGTTTTTCAAGCTCAGCGCTTCCGTTCTTAGTACCTTTATTGTCGACGTCGACGACGAGAAGCTTTGAATTAACGCCTACCCGGATGCCGATGTTAACGTTCTGGCGCTTAACCCATACTTCGCGAAGCCGTTTCTTGTCGGTCGTCGCTTGTTTATGGCCGTTCCGTAGTCCGAGCATGGAGTCAGTCAGTGGTACTTTCTTATGCTCGGTGAGCGGTAGTACGGGCCAACCCCGAGAAGCATAATCGAGAGCAGCAGTCAAAAGTTCGCTCATCGCGTCACCCCAGCAACGCGCTTAAATAATCAAGAAACAATCTTCTCATGTAGACACTTCGTTCGCTGGTGCTTCAACATCCGTCCTTTTTCTTATTATTCTGTCATTTTGATACGGTGTGTTTTCCCCACCATGCGACTCGCTATGTTAGTTTTTGGACAGCATCGCCGTTTCGAACCCACCCACGCTCTATGTTTGAGCGACACATTTCAGAGGCGCAGCTGCGACAAGCGTCATTGAGCAACGCGCGGTAATGGTCACACTAGATTATGTGTCAGTCAAAGTTAATAAGTATTTGTGACAATATTAATTATATCTTGTGCGATTATAACTAAATAAATAACAAGACTTATTAATAACGTCTACACATATAAGCACGTATGCAACCGGTCACAATTTCCTTAGAGCCCGAGATGTTAGCCACAATCGACGGAACTGCACAGATGAATGGACTCTCTCGCTCGCGTTTTATTCAAGATGTAATCGCTGAATACCTAGCACCATCGAAAACTGCAAGTGAGGTCACGGCATTAAATAATGAACTTGAGAGCGCGAGGGCGTTAATCGAATCCAAGCAAGAAACTATTAATGAACTACGAGAGGCTAACCGCTTTTTGCGGGAAGAATACTCGAAGTTAACGGCGCGGTTGCTGCCGGCGGAGACGAAAAGCTCATTTTTGGATAAGGTTTCTAGGATGAATTCCTCGACCTCTGTTTGGTCGTTGTTCACGGGGTAAGATGGTGGGCCTACCTTGGATAATTGTTAGCTAAAAGCAGGGCGAAAGTATGACAAGATTCAGAGAGCCCCTCGTGCACGACGTTTTTAACGCAGTCACCTAATTGACCTGTACACCAGCTTAGTGAACCGCCCTGAAATCAAAGCAAATCGAAAAAATGGAGAACGCAACTAAGGTTGTTAACCACCCCGCGCACTATTAAAAAAGTCACATGAACTTATTTGGACCAAGCATCGACCCATGCACGGAGCGGTTTCACAGCCTTAGAAATTCTAAACCGAGGCAGTTACAGTATAGCTAAATCCTATTTGAAGCTTTATTACAAATTTAGTACGTTACGGCGGTTGCCGTTCCTGTGGTCCTCCTCGCAATGACCCGGGCTAGTCTCTAACATAGCGCGGACGGCGGTAATATTCGCAATTCGGGATACACTCTTTATCGCCTCGAAGCTTGCTGCTGACGAATCTAATACACCTTCGGCAGTACATCATTAACGGGCAATTGCTTCGCTTCCTTACGTTCGTTACCTGCGTCCGGAAAAACTAATGATAGCCACGATTGCTGATGCAGCGATAACGCTAAAAACGGGGTCTAGCTTCGCTTGAAAAAAGGGGGGGCCGGCCCCTCCACTTCACTATGTAAGCGGCGATTACGAGGCCCACAGAAGCAAGCGTGACATCGAAGCCGGGCGTCGCACCCTGACTTGTGGCCGCAGGTGCGTTGCTGAGGGCGTAGACGTTGCCGTCGTTGCTCCCCACGTAGACCACGCCGTTGGCGACGGCGGGAGAAGAGAGCACAGCGTCTTCGGTCGTGTAGCTCCACAGCTTCGCCCCGGTGGTGGCGTTGAGGGCGTAGAAGTTGCCGTCATCGCTGCCCACGTATACCGTTCCGTTGGCGACGGCAGGGGATGACTCAACATAGCTTCCGGTCGTGTAGTTCCACAGCTTCGCTCCGGTGGTGGCGTTGAGGGCATAGACGTTTGTGACCCAGCTCCCCACGTATACCGTGCCGTTGGCGACGGCAGGGGATGAGTCAACATAGCTTCCGGCCGCGTAGCTCCACAGCTTCACCCCGGTGGTGGCGTTGAGGGCGTAGACGTTGTGGTCATAGCTTCCCACGTACACGACGCCGTTCACGACGGCAGGAGAGGAGAGCACGGCGGCTCCGGTCGTGTAATTCCACAGCTTCGCCCCGGTGGTGGCGTTGAGGGCGTAGGTGTTGTTGTCAGTACTCCCCACATAGACCACACCGTTTGAGACGGTTGGGGAGGAAAGCACAGAGTTTCCGGTCGTGTAGTTCCACAGCTTCACCCCGGTGGTGGCGTTGAGGGCGTAGACTTTACCATCTTCACTGCCCACGTAGACCACGCTGTTGACGATGGCAGGAGAGGAGTACACCAAGCTTTTGGTCGTGTAGTTCCACAGCTTCGCCCCGGTGGTGGCGTTGAGGGCGTAGACGTTGTGGTCATAGCTTCCCACGTACACAACGCCGTTTACAACGGCGGGGGAGGAGTACACCTCGCCTTTGGTCGTGTATTTCCACAGCTCAGCCGCGGTCGTGGCGTTGATGGCGTAGAGGTTGTGGTCCCAGCTGCCCACGTAGACAACGCCCTTGGCGACTGCGGGAGAGGAGCCCACGTAGCCTCCGGTGGTGAAGCTCCACGTCAAAGGGCCGTTCGACCTCCCGGCGACGGGGCTATAGTCGCCGGTGTGTTGGGTGTTGTAACGGAACATCATCGTATCGGTCTGTGCTGCTGCAGAAACGGTCATGGCGCCTGCGAATAAGACTGTAATAAGAAGAATGACGACAGGAAATGAGAGGATTTTGTATACGCGCATTATTGCCTCATAAGGCGTCTTAGACGCCTAGAACGCTTCAGAAGATAGATAAAGGCTCCGATTTGAAACTGACGGCGAGCAGTGCGCTCCGAGGCTTTGAAATCGAAAAGAGATAATGAACTAGGACCTACGGAGAGGCTAAACGGAACACACTACACTATTCTATTGGACCTAGTAAGGGTTCACAGTTGCTCTGAGTTGCCCCGCGTTTAAAAAATAGGTAGTCGGGTATTTGCGCCGACGAAATGCGCTGGGTCCCATTTTTTTAGCGATAATCTAACGGTTGTAGGGCGGTCCAAACGGTCTAACCCCCGACAGCGCCAAAAAAGGTTCAGAAAGTAAATGGCAGCCCTTAAAGAGAGTTGCGTCACGGCTGCTCATACGCCCAGCCGTATTCACGAGACTGATGTATCTGCACTTGTATCCGTTTGATAATCCGTCGCAGCTGCTGACGTGCGCTGTCGGGTAGCCAGCCATCGTGCACGCGGTCTCGCCAGGTATTGATAAGCTTCCCAACTGGTCGAGCACTTCCTAAAAAGTTTTTCGGTGGCCATATCAGCACAGTCGTTTTTGTAGTCTGCGATTTCAAGGATGAGCTCATCGACCTCTGCACAATCGTTGTTCACGGAACAGGATGGTGGGTCTAGGTGGGTAATTGTTAGCTAAAAGTAGCGCGAAAGTGTCGTAAGATTGAAGGCCCGGCGCGTCTTTATCACTCTCCTGAGTGAATGAGCTATCTGTTTGTTTGTGAACTTGGCACCCGTGTAGAGTATGCGAACACGCGAGGACGAAAAAATGACCGAGTGCTTACATAGAACCCGGGACGTTAGAAAGGGAGAGTGCTCTCAGCCCGCCGTCCTCAGCGATAAAGACTGTATAGCGTGTCTCGGAAGGGGGCGCGGAAAACGGGTAGCGTTCTTGCAAAAGCTCGCGGCACGGGGCGTCGAGGTGCCGAAGGATGAGTACTATTGGGATTTCTTCGTCAGCATGATGAAAAGCAAGATTTCAGAGAAAGGCGAGACGTGGGTCAAGGAAAACCCACGATGGGCGACCGCGGGTTGGTCGTATCTTGAGACGTTGTTATAGGAGGCAATAGCCGTGTCAGCGGGGAATATGGCACACCAAATTTGGCAAGAGAAAGAACTTAAACACCGTGCCCGCGGCGGTCGTGGTGCGTGGCCTCCCATTTGCCGCATGATAACTCAGTACTACGAGCCGCGGCAAGAGGATGTTTACCATTTACCTGGCGTGGTGCCTCGCGGAGATTGCCGCGGGGCGGATGCAAATAAGGAGATGAGAGCTAAAAAATAAGACAAAACGCGACAGACAGGCGGGATTAACGGCGCTCACGACATTTTCTATATCGGTGTTTGGTTCGTAGCCAACGCTTTTTGTAAAGACGCTGCTAACCCCCGTAAGCTTTCTTTTTCGCATGCAACTTTTACCGTGCCTCCCGCTTCCGACTGATAAACTCTTTCACTCTTTCGCGGTCATAAAGCTCTGTTTTTCTGTTATGTGAATCTGTCATAACTTTATCCGGGGGATTGAGCGCGCGGATGAGTTTTTCATCAAGTCCATATTCTGTAGCAAGTGCTCGACGACTCACATAATACGTCATTTTGCCTCTTTATAACAATATTCAGTTTTAATCCCGTCGGCAGGCGGTGCGGTCTTTCTCTTACCGCCTCTGCAAGCGTATTTTAAATCTCGTTCCTTCATAATCATATGCCACATCCACCCTGCGCTACTCATCGTTCGTCAGCTCCTTTTTTATCCGATTCGAATTGTATTCCGTCTCCCTTATACGGTTTTTCGTGATACACTTTGTGAAGCAAAACTTCTCGCGGGTATGCCTTCTGGGAACGCGCCGACGTGGAAGAAGATGTATCACTATTTCGAGTTCAGAAACGAAGAATTCTTAGAGCACTACCACAAGCGGAGCCATGCTGAGACGACGTTTCATATGATAAAGAGCAAGTTTGGGGATGCGGTCAGGAGCAAGACGGAGGTTGCTCAGGTTAATGAAGTGCTGTTGAAGGTGCTCTGTCACAATATCTGCGTCGTTATTCAGGAGATGTTTGAGTTGGGGATTGGACCGGATTTCTTTTCGGCTTAATGCCTATTTTTTTATCGCTGAAGAGTAAGTAATAACGATGAAAAATATGGAAGAAGGTAAGGTCAGCTGGTTCGTAAGTCTATTCGGTAGTGAAAACGAAAAGGAACTGTTGCGTGACTTTTTGGATTTACCTAATTGTCGCTTGGTTCAGGCCAAAGAGAAAAATAAGGGATGTTATTTAACCGCTTCTCGTTTTTCCAACCTAGCAGACGACGAGGAAGTATGTGAATCAGCTAAAAAACTGCTTACAATGATTAGGGCATTCGCAAAGATAGAACTTGGAGGGGATTTTCAATCTATCAATGTCGGAGGTCGCGGTAAAATTGTGGTGGATAGTGAGAATGCCGCTACGATTATCAGGAGCCTAGATGGTAACGTAGAAGGTAATGCAGATGTTTTCACATCTGGAATAACGGCAACGGCAACTGCTAAAGTAAATGTACCGAACGCTGTCATTCAAGATGAAGACGATAACGTCGTGCATCAAGAGAGTTTAACGCGTCCGGAGCGTTGGTTCGACCATTACCTAAACCGGTGCGATGAAGAGATTGACAGAGTAGTATTTGACGCGCTTTATCATTTTGCCCAAGTTACATCGTGGTTCAGTTTATACGAAATATATGAGCACATTACGTTTGATATCTGCGACGAAAGCAATAATAAGGCAAAAAACAAGATTATAAAAGATGGATGGGTAGATGAGGGCAAACTAAACGATTTCCTCTTCTCAGCCCAGTATTACGACGTCGTAGGCGGTGCCAAAGACGCATATTTGGGTTCGGAATCATCTCGCCATTCTTGGGCGCAGCATCTAAAGGATTTAAGAAAACAAAAGAAATCTAAAGCGGATACCCCTCAAGACAGCATCATGCACTTACCGGAAGCCGAAAATCTAATGGGGCACATTTTAGAAAAATGGCTTAAATCTAAACAAACTAGCTGATACTCTGATTTCTTAATCCTCCAAAAAATGTTGCAAAAGTTTGAAGTCCGTCACAAAGTGATCGGAAAATAAGACCCCTGCAACGAAGCTGTACTTCCTTTGAGTCTGTGAGGGGCAGGTAGTGATGCCAGTTATCGAAATCCATTGCCAGAGAACGTACACGATATCTACATGAAGTACTGGGAGAACGTCGACTTCACAGTCTAAGACGGTCGCTGAACGATCCTGCTCTCGAACCAGCCTAAGCCTTTTCGCGGAGAGGAAGCGTTACGTTAATCGATCCATTTGGTTACCGCGCTCGCGTCGGGACGTTCGACTGGGGGGAGGCGCTCTACCGGATAACCGATCGCACATCCGTTTGTCCCAAATTCACCGTGCGGTATTCCAAGTACTGAACAAAACTCGCTATCCTGCCCCACCTGAGCAGTCACTGACACGAGCTGAAATCCCAGGCCCAGAGCGGTTGCCTTCAGCCACATGTTTTCAAGACAGTAAGCGAGTGATTGCTGCTCTGCAGGGGGGATGCCTCTCCGTTCTGCTACGACGATGTAGTAGGGAGCGGTACCGATACCTAGTATACCCATCTCTGCGAGTCGCTCCAGTTTTGTTCTTGTTACAAACTCCCGGGCTTGGTATTCCAAGGATGGATTAGTCGCCAGTTTATCGCGCAGCTGTTCCGCCATGCGCTTCGCCTGACGCTTCCCAAGCTCCGCGACGTGTGCAAGTTGGGGGCTCCCCTCTTGGAATATAAAAAATCGACGGAAGTCCTGTCCAGCAACGGCCTGCGCCGCATAGGGAGCGAGCAATCCCGCCCGTATGATTTTCAAGATATGCTCTTTTGACGGAACATCGGGCGCGAACAATCTCACTGAACGCCGTGATTCGAGGATTCGGTCAAGGATCGCGTTATCTTCTTGGGTGAAAGGTGAAACGTGTGTCATGGTCACAGATCTTACTCACGAGAATAAATATCATATTCTTATTATTAGCGTGGGCGGCATCGACTGGAAACACTACAAACACCCGCTCCCTGAGCAAGTGTTCAACGTTTATATGAAGTACTGGAGAAATGTCGATTTCACAGTCTAAGACTGCAAGTGGATTCATTTCAGTTCTGAGCTATTTCCCAGAGATCTTCGGAAATTCTGTGAACAAATGGGCGACATTTTGCAGTGGGACCAGTCGAATAAGAACTATATTCTTACTCACGTCGTTTCGGGTGTCGACTGGCGATTCTATAAGCACCCGCCCCCAGCTTCGGTTTATGACCTCTACATGAAGTACTGGGGCGGCGTGCGCCTAAAAATCTGAGGGCGCGCTCATGCCATTTCTAGGCGTTTCAGCACGCCACTGAGCTTAAAGAAAAAGAAGATAAGAGTTAGCTCCTCTTCCTCACCATGCAGGCGGCGATTACGAGTCCGACAAAAATTAATCCGACAAAAACGAGCACGACATCGAAGCTTGGCGTCGTACCCTGACTTGTTGCCGCCTGACTTGTTGCCGCTTGACTAGTAGCCGCAGTTGCGTTGCCGATTGCGTAGACGTTGTTGTCATAGCTCCCTACGTAGACCTCACTGTTAACGACGGCGGGGGAGGAATCAACACCGCCTCCGGTCGTGTAGTTCCACAGCTTGGCCCCGGTGGTGGCATTGAAGGCGTAGACGTTGTTGTCCTCGCTTCCCACATACACCGTGCCGTTGGCGACCGCGGGGGAAGAGTACACACTGCTTCCGGTCGTGTAGTTCCACACTGTCGCCCCGGTGGCAGCGTTGAGGGCGTAGACGTTGTCGTCCTCGCTTCCCACATACACCGTGCCGTTGGCGACGGCCGGGGAGGACAGCACAGCGCTTCCGGTGGTGTAGCTCCAGAGCTTGGTGCCGTTGTTGGCGTAGATGGCGTAGACGTTGCCGCGAAGAACACCATATTCGTCGCCGCTCCCCACGTAGACCGTGCCGTTGACGACCGCGGGAGAGGATTCAACGCCGCCTCCGGTCGTGTAGTTCCACAGCTTGGCCCCCGTGGTGCCGTTGAGGGCATAAACGTTGTTGTCATCGCTCCCCACGTAGACCGTGCCGTTGACGACCGCGGGAGAGGATTCAACGCCGCCTCCGGTCGTGAAGCTCCAGACGAAGGTGCCGTTAGTCGCGTTGAGGGCGTAGACACTGTTATCATCGCTCCCTACGTAAACGAAGCCGTTTGCGACGGCGGGGGAGGAGTCCACCATGCCAAAGGTCGTATAGTTCCACACTTTAGCCCCCGTGGTAGCGTTAAGGGCGTAGACGTTGTTGTCATCGCTCCCCAAGTAGACCATTTCGTTAACGACGGCAGGAGAGGAGAGCACCGGCCCCCCCGTCGTATAGTTCCACACTGTCGCCCCCGTGGTGGCATTAAGCGCGTAAACGTTGCTGTCATAGCTTCCCACATAGACCACTCCGTTTGAGACGGAGGGAGAGGAGAACACGATGTCTGCGGTCGTGTAGTTCCACGTCAGCTTTCCAATTGACATGTTGTTCCCCGCCATGGGGCTGTAATCACCGCTGTGCTGGGCGTTGTTGCGGTACTGCATCGTATCGTACTGCGCCGCCGCAGGAACGGTCGTGGCGCCTGCGAATACGACTGTAATGAGAAGGATTACTACAGAGAATGAAACGATTTTCGATAGGCGCATATGATTGCATCTTGCGTTTGTTGACGCCCAAGAAAGTGGAGCAGATACGATAAAGGCTGCGGTCTGCTACGGATGACGAGAGGCAGCACTCAATGCGCTCTAAGACCTTGAAATTAAAAAGAAATAGTGGCTGAGGCCCGTCACCATGCCACGCGACGCGCACAGCGATAATACTCGCAATATGGGATACCTTCATCTTTGCCGCGAATCTTGCAGCCGACGAATTTAACGCACTTATGGTAATCTATATTTATGCAAGTGAATTAATGCGCCCCCCCTTACATTCGTTACCTATGTCCGAAAAAACGATGATAGCCACGATTGCTGATACCGGGATAACGCCAAAAAAGCGAGGTTATAGCATCGCTTGAAAAAGAGGAGGGGGTTAGCTCCTCCTCCTCACTACGTAAGCGGCGATTACGAGTCCGACAAGAGCGAGCATGACATCGAAGCCGGGCGTCGCACTCTGACTTGTGGCCGCAGCTGCGTTGCCGATGGCGTAGACGTTGCTGTCAACGCTCCCCACGTACACCGTGCCGTTGGCGACGGCGGGGGAGGAGAACACGCCGCCTCCGGTCGTGTAGTTCCACAGCTTCGCCCCGGTGGTAGCGTTGAGGGCGTAGACGTTGTTGTCCTCGCTCCCCACGTACACCGTGCCGTTGGCGACGGCGGGGGAGGAGAACACGCCGCCTCCGGTCGTGTAGTTCCACAGCTTCGCCCCGGTGGTAGCGTTGAGGGCGTAGGTGTTGTTGTCATCGCTCCCCACGTAGACCATCCCGTTTGAGACGACGGGTGAGGATTCCACCGGGCCACCGGTCGTGTAGTTCCACAGCTTCGCCCCGGTGGTAGCGTTGAGGGCGTAGGTGTTGTTGTCACCGCTCCCCACGTAGACCACCCCGTTGGCGACAGCGGGAGAGGAGTCCACTCCGCCACCGGTTGTGTAGTTCCACAGCTTCGCCCCGGTGGTAGCATTGAGGGCGTAGGTGTTGTTGTCACCGCCCCCCACGTAGACCACGCCGTTTGAGACGGCGGGGGAGGAGCCCACGGGGCCACCGGTTGTGTAGTTCCACAGCTTCGCCCCGGTGGTAGCATTGAGGGCGTAGGTGTTGTTGTCACCGCTCCCCACGTAGACCACCCCGTTTGAGACGGCGGGTGAGGAGAGCACAGCGTTTCCGGACGTGTAGTTCCAGAGCTCGGTGCCTGTGGAGGCGTTGAAAGCGTAGACGTTGTTATCCTCGCTCCCCGCATAGACGACGCCGTTGACGACGGCGGGAGAGGAGCCCACGGGGCCTCCGGTCGTGAAGTTCCACGTCAGCAGCCCTTTCGACGTGTTGCTCCCCGCTACGGGGCTGTAATCGCCGCTATGCGTAGCGTTGTAGCGGAACTGCATCGTATCGTACTGCGCTGCTGCAGGAACGATTGCAACGCCTGCAAATAAGACGGTTACGAGAAGGATAACTACAGACAATGAGACGCTTTTGGATACACGCATGATTACCTCTTAAAATGTTCTTAGACTCATATGAGCGTGTCAGAAGATACGATAAAGGCTGCGGTCTGAAACTGACGGCGAGCAGCGCGCTCTAAGGCCCTGAGATTGAAAAGAAGGAAAAAACGAGTCAGGAACTATGGAAAGGAGGAAGAACATGCTGTGCTATACTGGTCGGGGACTACCCGGAAAAATTACCAGCCTTTGGCTGCATTTTGGTCTCTATTTGATAAATAGGCGCTGTTAACCGACGGTGTACATTGATGTACACAGCTCTCGGCAAAAATTATTACAGTACCCCCAAAGGGATTTTCGCTATATAATGTTGAAAATATCAATAGGCGTATCTGGTCTTTGCTCATTGCGTTTGCCAATCAGACGGCAAAATAAGGGAATCAATACTATTACAAACGGTACTGTTGCCTCCGTTGTTAGCAGAGTGCGAGCCGCTCGTTTCGCTCTTCTTGTCATCTAAGAAAAAAATCTTGAAAGTTCTTACTTCTTGCTGGCTTAGTTGCTTGCGAGTCGTGCGGATGCTCGCACTTCGCCGTCCCTTGTTACATCATAACACTTCATAAGCTCCGGCAAAAATCTGATGAGATTCATTTGTTGCTGGAAAATTAACAAGCATCACTTTCTGCCAATCGCACTGGGAAAACACGACGGTCATCTGTTTGGAGGGGTAATCGATTTCTTTTTTTGAGCTTGGGTAAATCTCTTGCTGGTCATCATTTAGCTCCCGCCATTTGCTTACAGCAACAGCTCAGGCCAGCAAAGGCAAAAAAGTCAAAATTGCGGCTTTAATCCATTCTTTCTTTCTTGTGCCTCAAGAAACTCTTAAATCCAGTGTTTTCCACTCAATAAAGGAAAAAATAAATATAACGATTAAACTGAAACAAAGATTAGACTAAAATTCAACAGGAGGTGAAATAATGGCGGGGACAAGCCAACTGAGTGCGGGTGGGATGATAGGACTTGCTATCATACTCGGAATCCTTTTAGCGCTGTTTCCATTTTTAGTAATTTGGCTAGCTTGGTTGGCAGTTATCATATTATTCCTAGGTGGAATTGCTGCATTGTTCACAAAATAATTCAGCCATAACCTTGGATACATAAAATCTCTCTTTTTTTTCTTCGGGCATAGGTCTCAATATACTGCAGCGTTTTAGTGCTATCGTGGATTCCATTCGCAACGCTTCGCCTTCGTGTTTGAAGGCGCATGGAGGCTGTCCACAGTTAGCGCATAAGATCGACTTCAACCTAGTGAGAACCTAAATCGGCCTTATGTAGATATCTAAAAAAAAATACTGTGAGTCACTCAACCGTTAGTTAGCCCCTGCTGATTATTGATATATGGGCTGAGTCAAATTCGCAAACGATGGTTTCAGGGCTTGACATATCGATTCGAGAGAGGTGAACCACGAGCCTCAACGGTGTAAACGCATCTGTGTGTCTGTTTATGAAGTCACCCTCAAGGTGCATCTGCTTGTCAGTTTTAAGGTGCTGGTATAGCTGCGGCAACAACCTCTGGTCTTCCTGGGGATCAAGGAAAATTACACCGTATATGTCCGCAAGTCCGTTAGCCGTGGCCCTTGGGTTTTCCAAAGTTCCCGCGTGTATCTCATCTGGCTTGATTGAGCATCTAGCAAAGCCCTGCCCAGTTTGCACCTGATCGTCAAGATAGAAGGTCAAATCACCGACACTCTCATATTCTTCCCGCATTGTGTCCAAAAAATAGAAGGCCATTTAAGTCTTTAAAACTGTCGAATCATACTCAGAATCATACTCACGCACCATGCTCCTTGACACGCGCTGTTTCATTTTGCTCTCCTTGCTTCGTGCACAGGGTTACGACCGAGCACATTAGAACGCTTGACGGTTGGACAATTTAGATCCGCACTCCGTGAAGAGAAGCCTGTGCTTCACGTGCTTGCTGAGCAAGAAAAGAACGGGATCGAGCATTACGTGCCTTTGCACCCTTCAGTTATGATACAATTAGCGAGGTCTTAGCGCACGATTTTGACGAAAAAGACGATGCCAAGCTCTTCTTTATGTTCAATTCGTTTCAAAACTGTGATAGAACGACAGAGAATCCCGCTTTCGCGTGTTCGTGACGCAAGCAAGGCACGTATGTGGTTAAGTGACTCCCGCAAGTTCGCTGAACAATTTGGAGATATAATCGGCTGGGATGCGACAAACCGCAAGTATGTCCTAGGGCCTGGGAAGACTGGCGGTGACTGGGAACATTATAAGCACCCCCTTCCCGAGGACGTCTACGACACATCCATGCGATACTGGCGAGATGTAGAGCTTCGTGCATAAACTACTGCACGATTAGGTACTCCCGTAACGCTCCTCGCGGCTCTAGCGCTCGGTGCCCTGAACAGAACTCTGAGGCCCTAAGAAAGGGGGGAGGACGAGATCGTGTTTAATGCTCGATCGCAGCAGCAAAGTAGATGTTTTTCCCGGAGGCTTTCAGGGGAATCCCATACACCATACTGCATCCTTTGAACATCCCGAGTTTCATTGCGGCAACGCCGGCGGTATACATGACACGGTTGTCCACGTTATGGATGCTCGCCGTTTTCACCGCTGACCCTACAGCAATGCCGAGGTCAGTAACCTTGAACACGCAGTTCGGACCTTTGTAATCCGTTTTATTGGCCTTTGCCGCTGCACCGGCTATTTCCATATCCTTGCAGCTTACGTACCCGCATCCACCACAGTTCAGTCCGAGTGACTTCTCCCCGCTTACTCCGATGAGGAACGTCGCATCACTGACTTTGACCTGTTCGCCGTTGATCCGAAAAAAGTCCATGCCGGTTTCGGCAGCGAGATGGAGCATCTTCTCGGCGATCTTCTCTTGGTCTTTGCCCGTGACGATCTCAATAGTGATTGAATCGAGTCCTACGGCTTTCGGTGCGGTCCGTGCTGCCAGCGCCATAAGTCCGGCAACGGTTTTTACTGCTTCTGTTTCTGCAGACATACCGGATTATTAGTTTTACACAAGAAAAGTATTACGCCACCTAAAACACTTTTTTAGCCGCTAATTCTGTCAAAATCGCTCTTGATGCTCCTAGCAGCCAGCATTCCCGTAGAAAATGCCGCTTGCAGATTATAGCCCCCCGTATCCCCGTCCACATCCAAAACCTCGCCCACCAGATATAGTCCTTTGACCAGTCTGGACTGCATGGTTTTGGGATCGACCTCAGCGGTTTCCACTCCACCTCTGGTGCACATGGCCAGGTTAAAGCCACAAACATCGGATACGACCAGAGGTAGACCTATCAGATTATCAATCAATCGATTTCGCATCTTTCGGGTCAATTGAGCCGTTTGCAGGTCAGAGGCAATCCCCGAGATCTCCAGCAATCTCTTTGTCAAACGGGGAGAGAGTGGCACACCAGCAGGCACAAAGTTAGGCAGACTTGCCAACACAGACCGTAAGCTCCTTTCACCATCACGCCGTGCCCTTCCTACGAGCCATTTCTCCAGTTCCTCTCGTCTGTCCTCCGACACAAAAGAGAGCTTAATTACGTCTTCTGCTCTGATATACCTGGATAGGTCCAAAATTCCTGGGCCCGAGAGTCCATCGTGGGTGAAAAGAATATCGCCACGATGTTCTTTGATTTTTGCACGGCGATAGAGTGAGATCTTCATATCCGAAAACGAGAGACCAGCCAGCTCAGAGAAAGGATATTCCTTTATGAAAATTGGGGTTAGAGCCGGACCGATCTCAGATATGCTGTGGCCAAGGATGCCGGCAAACCTGTAGCCGTCTCCGCTCGATCCCGTGGCCGGATAGGAGCACCCCCCTGTGGCTATCACCAACAGCTTGGAGCGATAGCTGCCGCCAACACAGCCCACAAAAAAACCATCCCCCCTCCTGGTTATGGACTTGACAGCCTGGCTGCACTTGATAACTACCCCCACTTCTTGGCATTGCAGGGTCAAGATATCCAGCACATCTCTTGCCTGCATGGTATCTGGGAATATCTTACCTCCCATTTCTTGGACCGTGCCCAGCCCCCGGTCTTCGAAGAAGGAAATGAGGTCGCGGTTCGTGAAGCCGAGAAGAGCCGGGCGCAGGAACCTGCCATGATTTCCATAGTGGTCAAGAAAGTCCTGAATATCTCCATCGTGAGTTATATTGCAGCGGCCAAAACCTGATATCAGGAGCTTATGCCCCGGGGAATTCTTTCTTTCTATAATCACTATCTTTTTACCATTCTGCATGGAGTTTATGGCGCAAAAAAGCCCGGAAGGCCCGCCCCCGACAATAATCAGATCGTAGTCTTCGGGTCCAGGCAAAAGCTCATCCCTCTCGCCGGTTTCACGTACATCATCTGGCTTAGCTCGGATTTTTTTATGAAATTTTGCCAAAGGAACCACTCTACATCTATTATTGCCAAACTGATCGGTAAAAAGCTTTAGGAGTCGCTTATATAGCTTTGTGAATGTATGGAAATATCAGATCTGAGGTGCAATATGCTAAAGATTGCCCCTTATCTTGGAATCACGCGGATGACCCTCAACCTCTATCGGAAAGATGTTTCCTCCATGACTGGTTCAGATTCTCAGCCATGGTAAAAACGCGTCACGCCGCGTTCAGTGATCCGCAAGGGACTTTATTATCTATAGGAGACTGGATACGGTGTATTTTTTTAAGGAACTGTGAGAAGTCCTTCAGCCTCCATCCCGTGTTATTCAGAGGCAATACTAGCGTGATTCAAAAGTTATTTAAGGGCGAAAAAGGGGTATGCAGAAACGGAGCTTCTCCTTAACGCTTTGACATTGCCTATTCCAACTCAAAGAAAAGTCGCAAGGCATGATCGCGGCAGGACTGTCCGTCATAGGAATTGTTAAGAGTGATATAAACGTCGAGGGCATAGAAGGTTAAAAATGGCATGCTGCCGTCCAAGTCAAACACAAATAGCGCGCGATGGTGTTAAGGGAATAATCATATCGACAATAGAGGTTAATGGCGCGCCCGAAACCGTGCTTATTGATAAAAATACGACCTACGTCGTCGCTAAGTATAATACGCTCCGAGGGGCGCTACATGGACATACCTATTTTTGCGATGCGGTCGCCAAATCCTATGTGATAAAAGACGCCTGGGACGATGAGATAACTCTAGTACCGCGCGACGGGGCTTGACAACCCTGCGGGCTCGTGATAGTCTGCCACACAGCAGTCGAGGCAGAAAGAGAAATATTGCTTAGACATGGAAGGTGGTTAGACCCCTTGAAATTCTACATACTGGGCCGCGGGGGTTACCAGGCCTTGACCAGAGATTCCCAAAGGAGAATAAGGTGCCAATCCCTCTGAATGGAATCGTCAGCCGCAACCAACTGCTGGACCGTTTTAGGCAGGCGATAAGCGACCCTCTCGGCCAGGCTCAGCAAATAGGCGCAGCGGATATCGTTGTGGGGATTCCCTTCTACAATGAAGCGGACTCGATTGGTCACGTGCTGAGGACGGCCGTCCAGGGACTGGATCAATACTATCCCGATGCGAAATCGGTGATCGTAGCCGCCGGGTCGCCGGCGGGCGGAAAAGCGCTCCAGGCCATCAACTCCACGCGTCTGAGGAAGAAATCCCTTGTGGGGCGGATCGCCTTCAAATTCGATGACGACCTACTGGATGGGAAGGGCTGGAGCATCCGGGCGATCATGGAGATCGCGGATCAACTGGGGGGCGATCTGGTCCTGCTGGAGGCCGATCTGACCAGCCGAAGAGGCAAAAAAGAGGTGGTGGGGATGGCTCCGGAGTGGATTTGGTCTTTGCTCGACCCCGTCAAGCGTGGTCAGATGGATCTGGTGGTCTCCCGGTTCAATCTGCATTATGCTGATGTCATCGCCCACGCCAATCTGACGTATCCACTGCTGAGTTCGGTGTACAACTCTCCGGTCTATTCCCTCGTGGGCAGCCTCCGGGGCATCGCCCACCAACTGCTTCGGGTTTATCGGGATGAAGCGCGCCGCAACTGGAACACAACAACCGGCGGACATGGGATAGACGCTTGGATTGTCACCAACGCTATCGTCACCAACGCCCGGATCGGCGAAGCCAACCTCGGAGTGAAAATCGATAACGAACCAGGAGGGAAGTGGGAACTGGTGTTCCGGCAGGTGACCCGATCGCTGTTCGATCAAATTCTCAAAGACCATGATTGGTGGCAATCGACTCAAATAGCTGAAGAGCCGCCCATTCTGAAACGATTACCGACAGTCGGCGTTCGGAAATCGCACCGGCCTGTGGTGGCAGAGATGGCTCCGGATGTGCTGATGGCCAAATACCAGGGGGGTTTCAACCGATTCCATTGGCTGTACGATAAGATATTCCCGGCCGAGATCTGCCAGCAACTGGAGAATATGGCTGAGGTCCAAGCGAGCGAGTTCAAATTCTCAGCCGGCCTATGGACAACCATCCTGTATGATTTGCTTTTAGCCTATGCCTTCAATCGAGACTTTACCCAGGATGACCTGTTCGATTCCCTCATGCCCCTGTATGACGGGTTCACCGGCAGCAACTTGATCGAAATCGAAGCGCTGAGAACCGAACTGGAGTCGACCGCTTCTGTGAACGTCGACCATCTCATTTCCATTGAAGCCGAGGCGCGGATCGAAGAGCTGGTGAATGAGTTCCTCGTGCAGAGGCCGACATTCATGGCGGCATGGCAGGAGCAGGCCGAAGCGCTCAAACCCCCGGTGCCCCAGGTGACCTATCGGGAATTCATTCCCGGAGTGCCTCTGGTGGTTCCGTCGCAGTTAGCAGCCCCCGACGGCGGGATCGTCACGGCGAACGATGTTTATGATTCGGTGTTTGCCAGACGCCGCCAAGAATTCGAGCATTTCGTCTATGATCGGCTGGGAGTCCGGCGCGAAGCCAGCTCTCAGGAAACGTCTCTGGCTATCCGGCAATTCCTCCTCTCGGTGGAGACCCGCCTTTTCCCCGATGCAGATCTCTCGACCATCGAAGGCACCCAACAGGTGGTCGACGCCATTTTTGCCGACCTCCCCCCTCAGAAGGCCTTCTCCCTTGTTCCCGAAAAGATCTCTGCTATATTGGCGCAGATGCCGCCGACGGTTCTGCCGATCAAACTCGGTTTTGATACTCTGGATGAACTCCTGCAAAAATACGATCCGCGGGACGTTCTGGCCCTGGTTAGCTGGGTTGAGGATCGACACTACGTCGAGGGTCTCTGGGGCATCATTCGGGAGACCATTCGTCCAGAACATTCTGGCCCCTGCGATATCAAGTCGCTCGTGGTCAATGGCGATGATTTCCCGTCGCTGGTGGAGATGAAGGATTCTTCCGCCCTGGATAAACTGGGCTCCGGCATTTTGGTGACCAGCCTTCATAAGGGGATGGGCGGTGAATTCCCCCGGCTACGATACCTGACGACCATTGTCAAGAATATCGTCGAGGCTGAAATGTTCGGTCAGGTGTGGCAGAGATTTGCTTCGGAGCGAAAGGACTTTGGCCGGAAGGTCATCGAGTCGATTGAGGGCCACTGGGGAAGAAACCCTCTGTCGGCGTACAGTATATTCGAAGCCGCCATCCACCGATCAGTGGCCGCGCGCCTGCGCCAGATGGCTGAGGCCATCGCCACGAAGAATCCGGGCAATAAGGATCGATTGACGCTAGCCGGTGATCTCAGATCGGTAGCCGATTCCTATCATCTGGCGTTGTCACTCCCCGATGGCGGCTTTGTGACGTGCTCCGCATGGTCGTGGGCGAGCTACAGCTTCAAAGGGGGTAGGACTTCCCCACCACCCCTTTCAGCGCACGTTGAGACGGACTGGACATCCCGGGAGTTCCTCCTCGAATATTTCAAGGCTGTCGGAGGGAACATCGAAGACTTGGGAGAGAAGGTGACCGAGTTGATGGGGCAGGGAAGGGCACAGGAAGATTTGGCTCAACTGGTGCTGGGAACGGAAAAGGAAGCCAGCGAAATTATGCCCAAAGCAACAGCAGGCCCCATTGAAGGGCAGCCTCCGGCCCGAATGCTGAAGCGGTATCTGCATAATCCGGTGCTCGAGTCCGTCAAAAACCACCCCTGGGAATCCAGATATGTGCTCAATGCGGGCGCTATCAAATTGGATGGCAAAGTCTATCTGGTTTATCGCGCAGTCGGCGAAGACAACGTCTCGCGGCTAGGTCTCGCCGTCAGCGACGATGGATTCAGGTTCAAACACCGGCTCGATCATCCCATCTTCGAGCCGGAGGAAAAAGCGGAAGCGCAAGGGTGTGAGGATCCTCGTCTGACGCGGATAGGGGATCGTATTTACATGACCTACACTGCCTACGATGGCATGATCGCCCAAGTCGCCCTAGCGTCAATTCCGGTGGATGCTTTCCTGAATAGACGCTGGAAAGCCTGGCAGAGACACGGCACGGTTTTCCCGGGAATCACCAACAAAGATGCCGCCTTGTTTCCCGAGCAGTTCAACGAGAAGTTCGCCATGCTTCATCGCGTGGATCCGCACATGTGGGTGACCTTCTCTCCCCACCTGAGCTGTCCCTGGCCCAGAAAGATGCATAAAATACTGGCGGGCGCCACCTCCGGGATGATGTGGGATGCGAGCAAGATCGGCGGCGGCTCCCAGCCGATCAAAACCAGGTTCGGCTGGTTGCTTATCGCCCACGGAGTCGACTATGCGCATATCTATCGGCTGGGGGTTATGCTATTGGACCTGGAAAATCCCACCAAACTGCTCTATCGTTCCCCCAACTTCATTCTGGAGCCGGAAGACGAATGGGAGCTGGGCAAGGTTGAGCGGTCGTGGGTTCCCGGCGTCGTGTACACGTGTGGAGCTGTTCCAAGAGACGGGGAGAAGGGCATCCTCGATGCGGATGATGAACTGATCGTCTACTATGGCGCTGCGGATTCGGTGATCTGTGCGGCCAGTGCTTGCATTAGAGACCTAATACCGGAGAGGTTCCGCTGGACGATTGCTCCCGAACCCAGTCCTGTCTAGATCGAGGATGGAGTCCCTTGCCCGAGCTATGTGATGAATTATGTGCAATCGATTCGATCGTGCTCCATCATTCTTTCCGGCGCGTCCATGCGTCAGGTCCCCCTATTAAAGCGGCATCAACTGACAGATGTCCATCTCGTTTAGATACGGGACTATTTCATCGCGCTCAGAATCTTCAACGGTGATATCCTTAAGTTCGACCGCCGTTTCGGGTGTCACAATCGGCCCAACTTTCTGATGCCAATGCAGCACAACCCGTTTGGGCTCGAGCACTGATCTGCAGCCTTTTTTCACTTTTTGTGTTGCGCAAACCCACGCAACCACAAGCTCGTTAAGCTTATCCGACTGCTCTCTTTTGTCCCGTCCAGGAAAGAGCGATAGATCGGGAAAGTTCTTGGAGACGAACTTGATCTCGATTTCGTGCGCTACGTTCATGCCGCCTATCCCGCCAGGCGTGCCTACCCCATGGCTGGCGATCCTGGAGTAAGGGAAAGGCGTTTCATAGACGTGAGAGGCTGCTTCTTCCTAACTCCGCACCAATATGCTCCGCTTTGAATAGAGATAAGCGGTAGGTGCTAAGTTAGCAAAAATGAGCGTGAGCGCAGCTCCAGAAATACCGATCAATGGAATCAAAACCACGTCTACGCTGATGAGTACCGCCAGCGCAAGAACGCTGCTTATCGTGACCACCTTCGCCCCACTCGTGCCAACGGATCCTGCGAGCGAAGCGTAGGATTCATCAACTACCACGATCACTGCTGCGATTGCAAAAAAGAACGCAATCTCCCAGCTGAAGGGGTAGCGACTTCCATAAAAAATGAAGGCAACAAACTCCAAAAAAACGATTGAGGGCACGAGCGAGATGGCCAAGTACGGCACTGCCCTATTTATTTTGCGAAAGAGCGCCTCCCTATCGCTGCTCTTTGACGCATAAGGAAAAAAGTTTGCGTTAATGATACTCCAGAGCATGAGGGCTACGGTTATAGACGGCAGGAAATACGCGTTGTAGATGCCGACGTTTGCTGTCGTCGTGAATGCATTGATCAGCAATCTATCGACGCCCAGAAACGCGGCTGCGAAAGCCCCGGGAGCAGCGAAGAGCGAGTAGTTGATTATTTTCTTCGCCCAAAACCGGTCAAATTGAAGCCTCAGGTAGGTGCGAAGGTACACGACCAAGATGAGGCCAATGACGGCGTACGAGACGTACGATGAGTACGCAGCTACCTGCCACGACCTCATATCGTCGCTCACAAATGCGAGAAACACGGCGAGCAATATGACTGATTGAAAAGCATTAGCAAGTGCATATGCCTTCATTCTTGATAGGATTCTGAGAGGGCTCATCATGAGCGCAAAAAACGCAGAGATAACAGCGTACGCGATCGAGAAGAGGAATAGTGCCGAAGAAATCCCGAACAGTCGGGATAATTGCGGGGTGAGTAGAACGTAGATGGCCGTGAGAGCGGCAGCGAGCAATGCGATTTGAATGCTGGAAGTGGAGATGATTCGAACCCGAATGGCATCGTTTTGTGCCCCTGAAGCGTATTTTATCATCGGCGCCATACTTAGCCCCATAAGCACGGCGAGAATTACGCTCACCGTCACCATGATGCTGAAGCTGCCGAACTCGTCTGGGCCCAGCGTGCGTGCCGCTGTAATACTGAATACGAGCGTCACTAGTGCTCCGGCAAGCGTGCCGACCGCCACCTGCGAGGTGCTCACGAAGAACCTTTGAGCTTCGCCGCCCATCTCTTCCTTGAAGATAAGTTCGTACGGCGCGCTGAGCAGACGATAGCCGAATTGCCTAAGGTTTGCCACGAGTGGAACCGAGACAGAATTGGCTTTGTTTGGTATATAATTTGAGCAGCATCGACTCTTCAAGACTGGCAACATTATTACTTGGCATAGCCTATTGTCACCTGTGCAACTGCTCCGCACGCACAAGATAGGCCTTCATGGTTCGAAGCCGTCTCACGCCTACCCGATCATTCGGCTCCAGCGGGAGTTTCAAGGGCTTGTCGGCTCCAAAGTGGGGATATATCAAACGGTGCACGAAGCTGCCCTCGCTTTTCTCGTCAAAGTTGTTGAACATGCAACAGAAAAGCTCAGCACGGGCTCGAGTTCGAAAAAAGAGCTTTTAAACGGCGAAGGTCGGGCGTTCGAATCCACTCAGACGTCTATTCTCGTTTTTGTGAACTTTAGACCTGCGTTTTAAAGAAGAAGCTATTGATGCCTTTTGATTAGTTATTGGAGAGCTGATAGCCTTTTACCAATCAGTTTCTAAACCTTGATCAACAAAGTCCAAGGGGTTGACTGCAGAGTAAGTAATCTCTTCGTTCTTTTCCGCAGATTGCCTCGCGACCATGCACGAACAGATCAAGTAGTTTTCTCGGGTCAACTTATCCTTGTTTGATCGCACGCGTGGCCGCTTTGTGTGCATACAGGTGATATACGAACATCACGTCAGCTAGTCGCTGCGCTTGGCGTACATTGTGCTCTGCTATGTAGTCCCAGTTCCTCCTCTTCGCAAACATTGCTGCACAGCGGTAGCAAGTTTATATCGGGCGTATGTTTGTTGTCAGTCTGAAATAACTATTTTAGCAGCGGGGCCTGTCGTACGTAATCGAGGTGCAACGATGAAAATACTCGGAATAAACAGCAGTCCGCGTGGGAAGAACAGTCGGACGCTTAAGCTGGTTGACGCTGTCTTAGACGGTGCGAGGCAGCACGGAGCAGAAACGGAACTGGTTGATATTGGCGCACTAGACATACGGTATTGTCTAGGGTGTCTAGTTTGTTACGCTGAAGGCGAGTGCTTCCAGGAGGACGATCTCGCTGAATTGGCAGACAAGATGCTCAGTGCCGATGGCATCGTGCTCGGGTCGCCTGTGTACATGCACGGCGTGACAGCGCAACTTAAGACAGTGATCGATCGCATGGCCGATGCCATTCATTGTCAGTTGCTTTCGGGTAAATATGGCTGTTCCGTGGCCACGTGCGGTGGTTCCGGTGATGCAGAAGTGCTCGACTACATGAACCATTTCCTGAATGAACTAGGCGTCATGACGGTAGGGCAGGTCGGCGTTGCCCTTGACAGGAATCCCGCTGCGCTTGACGCTGCTATCAATGAGGCGTTCAAGCTTGGAACGACGCTCGCAGAATCGATCCAAACAAAGCGCTCGTATCCGGCGCAGGAGAAGGAGATCGCAGCGAGAAGAGCGTTTTTCGCGCAACTAATCGAGGCAAACAAGGCGGACTGGGTTCATCAGTATGAGTATTGGGTGGAGAAGGGTTGGATGTGACTGTCTCCCTCAACTCGAGCGCAAGCGTTCGCAAATACGATCCCTCAAGCCGTTCGGCTCTGCCGAGGCAGTAGCTGCACGCTGCCCCCTATATTACCACATACCGTAGTAGGGCGTCTCGCCTCGCTCGTTCCACGCTTTCTATTAGCTATTCTAGCGGTATTGTGTGAATGTAGGCAGCAAAGAGCTTGTAGAAGGCCCTCTCTTCTCGCCTTTATTGATCCGGGCGTGATTGCTTGTACGAGTGGCGAATTCGTGCTGAACGCCATAACCCAACTGCAAGTATGTGCTCTCAAAGCGACCGCTGACGCGGTATATCTCAACGAGGGAACGCGTTTCTATGAATGTGCACGTTAACACATCAAAAACGGCGGCATAAATCGGTATCTTTAAGTCGTGTGTGTAACCCAAAACGGTAGGCAACACTTAGAATAAACCGACCTTGGCTCTATTCCTTGAGCCGACGTACGTATACGAGCGCGTTATGGATAACAAAAAGTTCTGCGAGAAATGTGGCGTGAGGAATCAACCGTACGCTGCATTTTGCGCAGATTGCGGTGCGTCGTTCATCGCCCCAGCACGGCTATCGCTCCGCCCGTCTCTCCAACCTCCCCCAAAAAAGTTTTCAGGCGATAAGCCGTCACACGCTCTGCCGCCCCGGGAGCCCTCCCGACAGGTCAACAAGCGATATATCCTTTACGGCGTGCTAGTCCTTTTATTGTTATCGCTCATAGCGGGCTCGTTTCCCTTCGGCAGCAGCGGTAACACTGCTTCAGACCCAGCCTCTCCACCGCACCCGCTGCACGCGCACCTAATCGTTTGTGTCGGAGATTCAATCACGGAAGGGTTTTCTGACCCCAATAACTGGCCGTATCATCTCAAAACACGCCTCGGCGGGGATTGGGAGGTAGTTGATCAGGGCGTCGGCGGGGCTAAGACGGCGGATATGCTCGCCAGTATAAACACGGCCCTTGCGTTAGACCCGCATTTCATCATTATCATGGGCGGTACGAATGACATAGTGAATGGTGAAGTGCCGCTTGCAACTACACAGGCGAATATCGTGGCGATGTGCAGTCGTGTCGAATCCTACGGCGCCGTGCCTGTCCTGTGTACCGTCATACCCAGCAGTTACCACCTCGCGGAACGGGATAGTTTGAACGCGTGGATAGTTGAGTACGCCAATTTGAAGGGATATCCCGTCATCAATTTTTATCCAGTCATAGACAACCCATTGAATCCTGGACATTCAAATCCTGCGCTCGTAATGGCTGACGGCGTGCATCCGAACCCCGCAGGATATACTGCGATGGGGAACGCAATCGACCTCACCATCTTTACGGATGGGCGCTAACCTAGGTTAAGCGGCTTTGAATCTCGCCCCCGGCCCTTAATTTTCTTAAGAGGCGGGGTCAAGAGGCAGAAAATGCATGTCGCGGATCAAGGGACATTTCATTCTTGGCGACCTGCAAAAATTTGCCGAGCAGCACGGCCATACAATTCGATGGGAGCCGTCAAATCGCGCTTATATTCTCACTCACGGTGTATCGGGCGTTGACGGGCGATTTTACAAGCATCCGCTTCCTGATTCGGTTTATGACATTTATATAAAGTACTGGGAAGGCCCAGCTTAAAAACCTGAGCTAGGCACGCTCATGCAAGTTCTAGGTGTTTCGGCACGCCCCTTCGCGTAAAGAAAGAGAGGTCGGAGGGCGCTAGCGCTTTCTCTTCAATGCGTACGCGATGATTATGAGTCCGACAAGAGCGAGCGTGACGTCGAAGCCGGGTATCCCATGACTTGTCGCCGCAGCTCCGTTGCCGATTGCGTAGACGTTGCTGTCCTCGCTCCCTACATACACCGTGCCGTTAACGACAGCAGGCGAGGATTCCACCCCGGCCGCGGTTGCAAAGCTCCACAGCTTCGCCCCGTTGCTGGCGTTGAGCGCGTAGACGTTGCTGTCATCGCTCCCCACGTAGACGACGCCGTTGGCGACTGCGGGAGAGGAGTAAACCGTGAACCCGGTTGCAAAGCTCCACAGCTTCGCTCCGTTGCTGGCGTTGAGGGCGTAGAGGTTGTTGTCAGAGCTCCCGACGTACAGCGTGCCGTTGACAACGGCAGGAGAGGAGAGCACGTGGCCTCCGGTTGTATAGTTCCACACTTTCGCCCCTGTAGTGGCGTTGAGGGCGTAGACGTTGCTGTCATAGCTCCCCACGAAGACCACCCCGTTACTGACGGCGGGGGAGGATTCAACCAAGCCCCCGGTCGTATAGTTCCACACTTTCGCCCCCGTGGTGGCGTTGAGCGCGTAGACGTTGTTGTCATAGCTCCCCACATACACGACGCCCTTTAAAACGGCGGGAGACGAGTACACCTCGCCTAAGGTTGTATAGTTCCACACTTTCGCCCCTGTAGTGGCGTTGAGGGCGTAGACGTTGCTGTCATAGCTCCCCACGAAGACCACCCCGTTACTGACGGCGGGGGAGGATTCAACCAAGCCCCCGGTCGTATAGTTCCACACTTTCGCCCCCGTGGTGGCGTTGAGCGCGTAGACGTTGTTGTCATCGCTCCCCACGAAGACCACCCCGTTAACAACGGCAGGAGAGGAGAGCACGTGGCCCCCGGTCGTATAGTTCCACACTTTCGCCCCCGTGGTGGTGTTGAGCGCGTAGACGTTGTGGTCATTGCTTCCCACGTAGACGAGGCCGTTTAAAACGGCGGGGGAGGAGTCGACGAGGTCTCCGGTCGCGAAGCTCCACTTCTGAACGTTGTTTGGTGGTGTGCTCCCTGCTACCGGGCTGTAATCGCCGGTGTGCGCAGCGTTATACTGGTATTGCGTATCGTACTGAGCCGCGGCAGGAACGATTACAGCGCCTGCAAAAAACACGCTAATGAGAAGAATGACCACAGAAAATGAGACGATTTTGTATACGCGCATGATTGCCTCGTAAAACGTTCGTTGCCCTAACAAAATGTCAGGGGCTAAATAAAGCCTCCGGTCGGAAAAAGGCGAGTGAGAGGCACTAAGTTGCGTTGGGGCCTTGAAATCGAAAAAAGAGATGGTGAGCTAGGGGCCGAGGATAGGGCCAAAGGAAGACGCTCTCCTACTTGGCTCGGGCCTACTTGCGAAAAAAAGGAGCCGAGGGCGCTAAAGCCCCCTCGCTGCTCACTGCAGGAATTTAAGCTCTATACGGCTGACTATTATCCCAGCAATGGTTTGTGTGCGAGGTCGGAGCCTCACAAAGCCTCACTTTTTAAATTCGTTGCTTTTTTTGCATCATTCACGTCTTCGGTGTTCATTGGCGTGACTCCAGCTCGTTTTTGGCAACAACCCAGACTGGCGGTTCTATTAAGTAGTGCCTCGTATCTCGACCTATGAAATCGCTCGTAGTATTTTACTCACGAACCGGAAATACGAGAATTGTGGCTGAAGCGCTTGCAGGCGCCCTCGGCGCCGACATAGAGGCGATCGTCTCCGACACGCAGGGAAAGGGCATGAGTCAGCTCGTGCTGCAGACATTGCTCAGAACTCGCGCGAGAATCGCCCCCCCCAAAAACGATGCCTCGTTATATGATCTAGTCGTTGTCGGCACTCCAGTATGGGCAAGAAATATGTCCGGCCCGGTCCGGACGTATCTAGAGCAGAACAAGAACAAGTTCAAGAGCGTCGCATTCTTTTGCACGTACGGAGGTTCCGGGAGTGAAAAAGCACTCAAAACCATGGAAAAACTTTGCGGAAGCCCAGCAGCTGGCAAGCTTGACATTCTTGAGGGAGATGTAAAAAGCACGGAGTACGCCGCAGACGTGAAGCGCTTTGCGGCTAAGATTCTCGAATCACAGCATTGATGACCGATAGTTACTCATACGCAGATCAGGCATCATAGATAACGGGTTTAACGGCATTGTAAGCGTTCAGCGACAAACTCGAAGACGCATTTTCTCTCTTCGAAAGATATTTCCCACTTCAGAAGGCAATCACAGTTCGGTCGTGCTGCTGGCCGGGCACGCGCCTTTTTCCTTATCCTTGAAGGTGGCGTCCACTTTGCGCTCTGTCTTCCCTATACGCTTTTCAATGTCACGCAAACCGCTCTCGTGCGGGTCTAGCTGTCGCACACAGCCTTCGAGCGTGCTTATCAACAGCTCCGCCGGCTCTGCTATCGCAAATCTCGCCGAGGGCTTGCGCTGCGCTCTTGCGCGGTTACCATTCTTTTTATGCCCTCGCCCCGGGCCATATCCACTCCTGATATACACGCGGCTAGGTCCAGCGCAGTTTGTCGGTGTTCCAACTTCCACCGGTGCTAAAATTGACGATTGAGTTGTATTGCCGATAGACAAAGAAGCCGCCGTCGAGCCAGGCAGTCTTCGCTGACGCGTTGCCAGGAGCGTCTGAACCCGTATTTCCCAGGTTCGCAGAACCCACTGAATCGTTGTACCATGATCCAGTTCCGCCAAGAGCGTTGCCGCTCTCGTCGAAGTGCGTTTGATGCACCGGCGCGTTTCCGTCCTCACCGATCCAGACCGTTGGGTATGGTTCGTTTCCCGGGCCCGCGCTGGTGCTCCACGAAATTTGAACGTAATAATTGTGGCCTGCGCGGAGTACGGTATCAGTTGGTATGTACCAGCGCGCCCTGCTGCCGCCGGTCGTAGCGCGGTAGATCGTAAGTTCACTGTGGCTGGCGCCAAGTGCGGTGTCAATTTCAATCATGAAACCGCCACACGCTTTGTCCCAAATTTTCTGGTAGCGCTGGCCGGGTACTACTCCGGCGAAATGAAACCCTATCTCCCACGAAACGACGTTCTGGTTGTTTGTTGCGCTGCCCGCCGGGATGCCGATAAAATCATTTTGCCCGATGGTACCCCAATACGGGTAGCCGTTTGATTGGGTCTGAAATAGGCCGGGGGTGCTGACGTACGCGTTATAGCTGGCGCCTGCAGTCCCTTGGTTGACCCACGTTGATCCTGCCTGGGGAACGTAATAAATAGTTTCCGTCACACCACCGACAGATTTCCACAAGGACCATCCACCGCTATAAGTCTTCTGCCACAGGCCGTTGTCGGTGCCGAGCACAAAGACGTCGATTCTGCTACTACCCGGCGCTGTTGCTGCTGCTGGTGACGACGTCAGGGACCCGCCGAGATTTTGCCAGCTGGACCACGACGTGCCGTTCCACGTTTTTTGATACAGAGCGCCGTTCGTGCCTTGCACGAAGACGTCGAGACGGCTGCCTTGTGAGCACACGGCAGGGCCGGTGCCTGAGGCGAGTTGCCCGCCGATGCCGGACCAGGCGCTCCACGATGAGCCTCCGTTAGTGGTCGTCCTCTCCCAGATGGCGCCGTCACTGCCGCGCGCAAAGACGTCTATCAGACCACTGCCCAGTGAGGTCGCGGCGGGTGACGAGGTGAGTTTCCCGCCGAGATTTTGCCAGCTGGACCACGACGTGCCTGTATACGATTTATGCCACAGGGCGCCGTCCGTACCTTGCACGAAGACGTCGAGACGGCTGCCTTGTGAGCACACGGCAGGGCCGGTGCCTGAGGCGAGTTGCCCGCCGATGCCGGACCAGGCGCTCCACGATGAGCCTCCGTTAGTGGTCGTCCTCTCCCAGATGGCGCCGTCACTGCCGCGCGCAAAGACGTCTATCAGACCACTGCCCAGTGAGGTCGCGGCGGGTGACGAGGTCAGAACCCCGCCGAGGGAGGTCCACGTCGGCGACCAGCCATTCGTGCCATCCCAGTGATCATACCAGAGGGCGCCGTTCGCACCTTGTACCAAGAGGGCGAGGCTGTTTGCATCCGGCGCGCACGCGGCCGGCGCTGAGCCGGCGGACGCGCCGACCACAGCGAGAGCTTGGACGTTCGCGTTGCTGCCCTGTGCCGCACTCACGCTCAGCGGACTCGCACAAAGCGAGACCAGCACGAGGGCCGCCGTGGCGATACTTATAAGAGTACATATAAATTTCATTCGTTGTGCCCTCTTTGATGCCTAAAACGTGTTAGAGGATAAGATAAAAGCGTCGGTTGAACGTGATCGCAGAAACTATGCTGTGGTGTTCAAATGATCAAAAAATGAATACGTTCGAACGATCTGACGCCCGTATGATCGTCTTTCCATTTTCCAGCGGCTTCGGTACCGTTTAACTGGTGCCTCCTCTTTCTTGGCAGGGTCTTCTTCGTTCGCGGTGCTGCGCAGCCAATTTTGAAACGCCGGCACCGCGAATCATAACAGTTATGCGTGCTGACGTGTTCTGAGACGCGTGTAACCGATTTGCACGCACAAGATAGGCCCTTATGGCCCGAAGCTGTCTCATGCCTGCCCGATCATTCGGCTACCGCCGGCGCTTCATGGGTGTGAAGGTTCAAGTGTGGCAATATATCAAACGGTACGCGAGGTCACAATGGAGTGCCGGTACGACGCTCCGCTCGCAACGTCCTTTCTCAAATATCTCATTAAAATGCGGCTTGATACTCATCATCTCGCGTTTGAATTCTTCCTAGAGATGCCAGAGAAAGTGAAGACGCGATGCGTTATATACTATAACACAGGGCCGTATTAAGAGCGTGCGAGCGCAAACGCGCCCTCGTTCGCGGGTCTAGACTAATGCACGCGTATCGTCACGACCGTGCTCCTTGATGTTTTATCAGTAGATTCGAGCAAGCTGTGACCTTCGTGGCTGGGCTGAGGGTCTCCCGCACAAGGGCCTGCCGGCGTAGTCGGGGCAACACAAGCTCCAGCGGCGCATCAATAAATCCTTTTTAACCAACAGACATGGCCCACTCAGTATCGATATGTCTTCACTGCGTAAGCGGCGATTACGAGTCCGACAAAAACGAGTCCGATAAAAGCGAGCACGACCTCGAAACCGGGCGTCGCACCCTGACTTGTGGCTGCAGCTTCGTTGCCGATGGCGTAGACGTTGCTGTTATAGCTCCCCACATACACCGTGCCGTTCACGACGGCAGGAGAAGAGAGCACGGCGCTCCCGATCGTGAAGCTCCACACTTTCGCCCCGCTGGTGGCGTTGAGGGCATAGACGTTATAGTCATTGCTCCCCACGTAGACCACCCCGTTTACGACGGCGGGGGAGGAGTTGACCTCACCCCCGGTCGTGTAGTTCCACACTTTCATCCCAGTGGTAGCGTTAAGGGCGTAGACCTTGTTGTTCTCGCTCCCGACGTACACGACGCCGTTAACGACTGCTGGGGATGAATAAACTCCTCCTCCGGTCGTGTAGTTCCACACTTTCACCCCGGTGCTAGCGTTAAGGGCGTAGACCTTGTTGTTCTCGCTCCCGACGTAGACTACTCCGTTGGCGACAGCAGGGGAGGAGAGCACGGCGCTTCCGGTCGTGAAGCTCCACACTTTCGCCCCGCTGGTGGCGTTAAGGGCGTAGACGTTGTTATTCTCACTCCCCACGTACACGACGCCGTTTGAAACGGCAGGGGAGGAGGGCACGGCGCTTCCGGTCGTGAAGCTCCACACTTTCGCCCCGCTGGTGGCGTTGAGGGCATAGACGTTATAGTCATTGCTCCCCACGTAGACCACCCCGTTTACGACGGCAGGAGAAGAGAGCACGGCGCTCCCTGTCGTGTAGTTCCACACTTTCACCCCGGTGCTAGCGTTAAGGGCGTAGACGTTGTTATTCTCACTCCCCACGTACACGACGCCGTTTGAAACGGCAGGGGAGGAGTACACCTCGCCCCCGGTCGTGTAGTTCCACACTTTCATCCCAGTGGTAGCGTTAAGGGCGTAGACGTTGCCATCATCGCTCCCGACATACACGACGCCGTTTGAAACGGCAGGGGAGGAGTACACCTCGCCCCCGGTCGTGAGGCCCCACTTCAGCTGTCCGTTTGATGCCACCGGCCCTGCCAGAGGGCTGTAATCGCCGGCGTGCGCGGCGTTATACCGATATTGCATCGTATCGTACTGTGCTGCTGCAGGAACGATTACACCGCCTACGAATACAACTGTAATAAGAAGGACTACTACAGAAAATGAGAGAATCTTGTATACGCGCATGATTGCCTCGCAAAACGTTCTTGGACGCCTACCAACGCGTCAGAAGACACTATATAGTCTCCGGTCTGAAACTGATGATAAAATGCAGCACTCAATGCATTCTAAGTCCTTGAAATCGAAAAAAGCTTGTATTGCTGTGCTATCCCTGCGAACTCTGCTAGCTCGCCTTTGTCGTCACTGTGACATACTTGGTCGCCGTCGACGGGGCGTAGGTGGTACTCTCTTCGTACTTCGTGAGGAACTCCTATGGGCGGTACGCAGAAGTGTGGTGGGTTAGCTCCTCCTCCTCACTACGTAAGCGGCGATTCCTAGTCCGACAAAAGCGAGTATGACATCGAAGCCGGGAGTCGCACCCTTACTTGTGACCGCAGCTGTGTTGCCGATGGCGTAGATATTGCCATCGACGCTCCCTACGTAGACCTCCCCGTTTGAGACGGCCGGGGAGGAGAGCACATAGTCTCCGGTCGTGAAGCTCCACGTCACCTTGCCGGTGGTGGCGTTAAGGGCGTAAACGTTGCTGTCAGAACTCCCTACGTAGACGACGCCGTTGACAACGGCGGGGGAAGAGTACACGTCGCCTCCGGTCGTGTAATTCCACAGCTTCGCCCCGGTGGTAGCGTTGAGGGCGTAGATGTTGCTGTCATAGCTCCCTACATAGACCACCCCGTTCACGACGGCAGGAGAAGAGAGCACGGCGCTCCCCGTCGTGTAATTCCACAGCTTCGCCCCGGTGGTAGCATTAAGGGCGTAGGTGTTGTTGTCATCGCTCCCTACATAGACGACGCCGTTCACGACGGCAGGAGAAGAGAGCACGGCGTTCCCTGTCGTGTAGTTCCAGAGCTTCGCTCCGGTGGTAGCATTAAGGGCGTAGGTGTTGTTGTCATCGCTCCCTATATAGACCGCCCCGTTTACGACGGCGGGGGAGGAACGCACATAGCCTCCGGTCGTGTAGTTCCAGAGCTTCGCTCCGGTGGTAGCATTAAGGGCGTAGGTGTTGTTGTCATCGCTCCCTACGTAGACGACGCCGTTCACGACGGCAGGAGAGGAGAGCACATAGTTTCCGGTCGTGTAATTCCACAGCTTCGCCCCGGTGGTAGCATTAAGGGCGTAGGTGTTGTTGTCATCGCTCCCTACATAGACGACGCCGTTGGAGACCGCAGGAGAGGAGAGCACATAGTTTCCGGTCGTGAAGCTCCACACTTTCGCCCCGTTGGTGGCGTTGATGGCATAGATGTTGCTGTCATAGCTCCCCACGTAGACCACCCCGTTGACGACGGCAGGAGAAGAGAACACGGTGTTTCCGGTCGTGAAGCTCCACGTCAGCAGCCCTTTCGACGTGTTGCTCCCCGCCACGGGGCTGTAATCACCGGTGTGCTGGGCGTTGTAACGAAACATCATCGTATCGTTCTGTGCTGCTGCAGGAACGGTTACAGCTCCCGTAAATAGGATTGTAATGAGAAGGATAACTATGGAAAATGAGACGATTTTAGGTGCGCGCATGAATGGCTCGTAAAGCGTTCGTTGCCTTAAAAAAATGTCAAACGATACGATAAAAGCTTCGGTCTGAAACTGACCGAGGGGCAAAGTTGCCAGTCACACGGAAAATGTTGAACAAACATGACATGCTAGGAAATAGTCAATCGCAAACGTGCGACGTCCGGACCCAATTGTCGTATCCAGCTTTTCCGGTCGTGGCGCAGCCGTCGGTTTGTGACAGGAAGGCGCTTTTAAGCTCGGTCGCTGCGCAAGTTTTCGGTTCGGGAGCAACAGATATAACTAAAAATATATCAAGAGATCTCATTTTTCACAAACAGCACTCCGAACGGCAAACGCCCAGACGCTGAACGCGGAGCGATTTTAAGTCGCACTCAATCTATTGCCAAGAGACATATTGTTAGAAAGTGGCGCACTTTTGGCCTACTTTTGGCCTACTTTCTGTCGATCTTACCAGCGCACTCATTTTTATAACTTCAGCGATCATTCTTTAGGTATATGGAACTAAGGAGCAAGGAAATAACGAGGGGGGTGACACGCGCACCCCAAAGGGCCCTCTTAAATGCCTTGGGCGTGGGGGACGAGGATCTCGAACGGCCGTTTGTCGGCATCGCCAACGCCTGGAACGAGATCGTTCCCGGTCACCTTCATCTGCGTGATCTCGCTGAGTTTGTTAAAAAAGGGGTACATTTGGCCGGCGGCATCGCGTTCGAGTTCGGCACCATTGGCATCTGCGACGGCATCGCCATGGGGCACTCGGGCATGCGCTATGCCCTCCCGTCCCGTGAGAACATCGCTGACTCCGTTGAGCTCATGGCGCAGGCGCACCAGTTTGACGGATTGGTCATGGTGGGGTCGTGCGACAAGATCGTCCCCGGGATGCTGATGGCGGCGCTGCGGCTAAACGTGCCGGCGATGGTGGTGACCGGCGGCCCCATGCGACCGGGGTACTACGAAGGCACGGACGTCACGCTCGTCTCGACGTTTGAAGGGGTCGGCTGTGTCCAGGCAGGCAGCATGACGGAAGCGTACCTCGAGGAGCTCGTTAGCCGGGCGTGTCCCGGGTGCGGCAGCTGCCAGGGACTATACACAGCCAACACCATGGCCTGTATGACCGAGATGCTGGGCCTCTCGCTTCCATATTGTGCGACAACGCCAGCCGTTGATGCCCGAAGGAGGCGCATCGCCGAAGCCACAGGGAAGCGCATCGTCGACCTCATAGTGAACGGGGTCACGCCGCGCGACATCGTGACCGAGGCATCGTTTCGGAACGCGATCATTCTCGACATGCTCATCGGTGGCTCTACGAATACGGCGCTACACCTCCCTGCAATCGCGCACGAGGCGGGCATATCACTCCCGCTCACGCTTTTTGACGAACTGAGCGCACGGACGCCGCACATCGCATCCCTGAATCCGGTCGGCCCGTATACCATGAGCGACCTCGACGCCGCTGGCGGCGTCCCAGGCGTCATGAAACGCGCTCGGACGCTTTTATGCAACGAAACGACCTGCTCGGGCAAGAGCGTTTATGAGATCGCTGATGAGGCGTACATCCGTGACGACGCAATCATACGCCCCCTCGACGATCCGGTGCACGCGACAGGCGGCATCACGGTGCTGTTCGGGAACCTTGCTCCCGATGGCGCAATCGTCAAAAGCGCTGGCGTGAGCGACGACATGCTCCGCTATACGGGAAAAGCGCGCGTATTTAACGCCGAAGCAGAGGCGATGCAGGCCATTCTGGCTGGATCGGTGAGCGAAGGGCAGGTTGTGGTCGTGCGCTATGAAGGGCCTAGAGGTGGACCTGGAATGCCCGAAATGCTTGCGCCAACCGCCGCGATATCGGGAATGGGGCTGAAGGTGCCCCTCATTACAGATGGTCGTTTCTCGGGCGGGACTAGGGGCCCCGCGATCGGACACATCTCACCAGAGGCGGCTGAGGGAGGTCCCTTGGCGCTTTTGCACGACGGGGACGAGATTATTATTGACATACCGAACCACCGGCTGGCTGTGCAGCTGACAGACGATGTCCTTGCGGCCAGAAAGGCAACGTGGACTCCCGTGCGAAAAGACGTCGGCGGCTACTTGGAAAGATACGCCGCCGCGGTGAGTTCGGCAAGCGACGGGGCGATACTGCGCGCGCCGCGGGAAACAAGGGGGCTATGATCCTCGCCGCCTAGCTGGTCTCGTAGACCCACGCATTGCCGAATGTCGCCACCTGCGTGTAACCATTCGACCTGAGGTAACTGTCCAAGGCGGTTCGCTCGCTGGACCCGAAGTTCTCCGACAGGATCGCGTACTTGTAAAAGCTTCTGTCGCTTTGCATGGCGGCCTGTAATACAGCGGTGCTGTTTGACACCTCGTCTCGGTACGCCATCGGTGAGGTATCAAACGCAGACGGGTTTGTGATATAGAACAGCGCCACGCGCTGCGAGGAGCTCGCGTTCGCATACGGGTCGTTCGGGTTGGGGGGGGCGAAAAACGCCAGTGTCGTAGCGTTGCTGGGGATCTGGCCCACGTACCGTATCGCGTTGAGGTCGTCCACTCCAATCACCGACTGATACTTGTCGGTGCTTATCGCCCCCGCCACATTGGTCACCAAGATAAGCGCGACCAGCACGACAGCAACAATTCTGCCCGGGGAGATAAGCGCAGATCTGCGTCCGAGAGATCGCTCGAGTACGGAGACCCCGAGACCCGCAGCAGGTATGAGAACCGCTTCGGCATACGCCACGCCGCGCCCGAGGAAGATTTCAGCGGTCGCCGGAGCATACGAAAAGTACACGGTTGACAGGACCCAACCGACAAACATCCCTAGCACGAAGGCGAGCAAGACGAGATGCGAGAGCTCCCACTCTTTGGTCTCGATCAGAGGGCCTATGAGTCCTACGACGGCGAGCGCCGCTATCAGCGGCGTTATGTAGAGGAGCATGTACGTCGGATCTGGGTACATTAGTTGGAGCGCAATCAGCGGCAGAACAGACTGCATCGCGAACGGCGCCGCGCTGGTGGTAATGAGAGCTGGAGTGAAGCCCTCGAACGGCGCCGCGCTGATGGTGATGAGGGCTGGACTGAAGCCCGACGGTATGCCGTACACGAGGAAGCGCCAAGCAAAGAGCATCAGCCCGAGTACATACGTCGGAATAGAGGCAATCGTCGTGAACGTGTTCTGTCGTTTCATGAGCTGGGCAATCACCACGAACGCGAATATGAAGGGCGTGTAAACGCCGTAGAGGATGTGAATGTCAATGGAGAGCCCCAGCACAAACGCGCCGGCTAGGAATGAGCCCGTCTCCCGCGAAGCACAGAGATAGAGGCCCAAGAACACGAAATAGGTGCCGACGACCTGCATCATCGAGATGTTCGTCCTCCAGAAGAGTTCAAATAACGGTGACATTGAGCCAAACAAGAAGAGCGCGACGACTTTGCCGGACAGAGTCACCCCGAGTCGCTCCAAAACGGCGAGGAGCATTATGGAGGCCAGAACGCCCACCACGGGTCCGAACCAGATCGCCATGTCGATGACTGACGCGTTACCGGTCATCGCCAACGATCCCATCATGAACTCGAAGCTTCGCTCGCGGAGCTGGTCACTAAGGCCGGATGAAAGGAATGAAGGTATGCCCGTGAAGCCCGTGTGCACGAAGTACGCCGCGCGGGTTGCCCAATAGAGTGGATCAAAGAAGGGAATCGTGCCTACCGTCGCCGGGTACGCCAGCCGTGCAACAGCCCCGAAAATGAGCATCGCGACGATTATGATATTTTCAGGCTTGAGCAGGGCGGACGCATTGATCGGTGCCTGCTCGCGTTTCAGGACAAGCGCGAAAACGAACATAAGGGTCGTCCAAAGAAAGAGCGGCCCAACGATGGTGAGAGGATTCCCCGGTATCAGCAGGGCCGTGTACACGATTTCGAGAATGGAGAGGAAGACGACGCTAAAACCAATCGCCGTGCCGATCCTGCCTGCGACGCTTTGGTCTCCCAGAATGACGAGCGACGTGAAATACCCCGGGAAAAAAAAGAGAACAGCGCTAGCACAGAAGACCTGAACAAGACCCCCAATGGCTATCGCGAGCGGTATGCACAGCGCCAGAAAAATCAAATAGGCGACACTGGTGCGTCTGAGACTCTGAAAATTCATATTTGGGCCTTCTATACTTTTCCGATTATATATGCTTTATCAAGTATGAGGTGTTACACGTTTACCGCTTGTCGAGGTTCGGTGCGGGCAAATTGAGCGCTTCATGGCGATCGTCGTGTATTATCTGAGGCCGATCAACCTATTCATCATATTCGGGATTGCGGTCTGGGTGTCTTTCGTTACCTTCATCGTGCTGAGGACGTTCACGAAAAGACGAGAGCGTCATTAGGAGCATGATCGGCAACGTGCGCTTATGTCGCGCAACAAAAAAGGGATGACAGAAGAGGCGCGCGTGTGAGAATAGCAGTATCAACCTTCGAATACGACCGGAACCTTATCGGCGGTGCGGGCATTTACGCGCTAGAGCTGAGTCGTTGGCTGGCACCACTCTGCCACCTCACCGTGCATAGCTGCGACGCATATCAGACTCCGCCAGACGCCTTCGCTGCAGCTTGGTTTGGAGCGGGAGTGCCAAATGTGAGATACCGATCCCTCCCTCGGCCATTGAGAAGTCACGGGGTTACGGCCTTTTACTACTACGCGTTCGCTCCTACGCCATGCGAGGCGTGCGACGTACATCTGATTAACGACCTTTCGCAGGGGGTGGCAGTGCATCGCAACGCTCCTCTCGTACAGATTCTGCACCACCTGCCCTCGTCAGAGCTGGAGCAGTTACCACTGTCGAGATCGCGCATAGCAATCACGTTGCTTGCCGCGCTCGAAAAGCGCGCATTAAGAAGGGCTCAGGCAATTATCTGCGACAGCAGCGACACGATGGCGCAGGCGCTCGCGCGGTATCCGGAACACGCGGAGAAGCTGAGAGTCATACCCAATGGTGTTGACGTGAACCTTTTCACACCTGCAGACGCACCGACCGAGGGCGTTGTGGCTGAGAAACCGCTCGTTGTGTGTGTCGCTCGGGGACTTGAGGCGAGAAAAGGGATTGCGTACTTGATCGAGGCGCTCGCAGCGGTCCAGCGCGTCACTCCGGTTGAGCTTGTTATTATAGGAAAAGACTCGCAACGATTGAAGCAACGGATGTTGGCACACGCTCGCGCGCTCGATGTAACCGACGTGGTCAAGTTTGTTGATTCCGTTTCACAGCACGATCTTATCGCGCTCTATCAGCGCGCCATGGTGACGGTGGTGCCCTCACTGATCGAGGGATTTAGCAAGCCGGCGCTCGAATCGATGGCGTGCGGAACGCCCGTGATCGGAACGGCTGTTGGAGCGATCCCAGAACTCGTTGACAAAAGCTCTGGGGTGCTCGTCGCTCCCGGAGACGCAGGCGTTCTCGCTGCGGCGCTCATCGATTTGCTCCTGGATGACCGGCGAGTGAAACGAATGGGGGTGGCCGCAAGGCGACGTGCGGTTACGCTTTTTGCCTGGGATAATGTTGCACAGCGCGTGCTTAGCGTGTGTGAGGGGGCGGCCTTACCGTGAGGCGACCTCTTTGTATATTTCTTCGAGCTTCTGGACGTGGACGTTCAAGTCAAAGGTTCTGGCCGATGTCCGCGCGTTTTTGCTCATTTCGCTGAGGAGAGTCGAATCAGACGAAAGCATTTGTAGACGCGAAGTGAGGGCCTCAACATCACCGGGCGGAAACAGGAAACCGTTGTACCCGTCTTCGATGAGTTCAGGAATTGCGCCTGTCCGGCTTCCTATGACCGTGATCCCGTGTTGATAGTACTCGGGTATCACGAGTCCGAACGTCTCCGCGTAGATGGACGGCACGACAGCCACATCAGCGATGCTGTAAAGCTGCCGCAGCCTATCAGGGGCTAAAAAGCCATAGAAGACGATTCGCTCATCATCGCCCGCAGCGCGCTGGAAACGCGCCCCGTCACTGCCCTGACCAATGATGTGCAGTCGTGCGTTTTTGAGATCTAAGCCCTTCACGGATTCGATGAGGGTGTGCACCCCCTTGTGTTTTCCCAGACGGCCGACGTAGAGTATGTCAAACGTGCCATTGTTCACCTTCACGACAGGCTCACTTTCCGGTATGCCAAGGGGAAGTTTCAGCTTTCGTACGTCTGCGAACAGCCCGAAGCTGGAAAGGGTGTTAAGCACAAAGTCAGACGGGGCGATAACGACAGCCGGATCGATTCGTTTGCAAAACGAGCGATAGACCCGACACGGGCTTCGAGCATTCACGCACGAGGCATTAGCTCTCGTCAGCAGGGTCGTCTTGGGACAAACGAGGGCGTAGTCGTGCACGGTGTGAACCGTGGGAATACCAAGATCCTTAGCGGCACTAAAAACAGACGCAGACAACCCCTTGAAATTGTGCACGTGCACGAGGTCTGGCCGCTCGTGCTTCAGCACGTCCTTTGTGAAGGCGTATGCGTGTGGATTCCAGACATCAAACGCGTGCCAGAGTGGCTTGATAAAGCCGGGTTTGCGCGAATAGTAATAGTTCGAGTAAAGGTTTAACGGGTAAAATCGGTACGTGGCTTCTTTTCGCTCGCCTACTTTGTCGCGAGTTGACGATCCGTTTTGGCCAAAGGGGACAGCAGTTATCACAGAGATATCGTGACGCTCGCTGAGCCTCTCTGAGACGTGGGAGACGTACAGCTCAGCGCCACCGTGAATGTAGGGCGGGTAAAGATTAGAGACCATGCAGATTTTCACGAACACAACCTCGAGGGCTACGATTCAAAAGAGCCGATCCGACGCTTCAGTCTATTCTTTTCAACTGAGCTCATATTAAGCCATCGTATACTTCCATAGTCCGGGAAATCGCCTGAGCCCAGGTAAACTGACTCTTGACCATTTGATAGCCATTGTGGCCCATCCTGTCTGCCAGCTCTTCATCGCTCAGCACCGCCCGTATTGTTTCCACAAGTCCGTGCAGATCACCCGGCTGAACTAGGAATCCATTGTAGTTATCTTGGATCACTGACGGGATGCCTCCAACGTTCGTACCGATAACTGGTCTGCCGCAGGCGTTTGCCTCAGCTAAAACCATCCCGAACCCTTCGGCATCGGTGAGCGTGGGGAGCACCGTGAGATCCGCTCCCCGATAATAAAGAGGCAACTCCTCTTCGGGTATGAGCCCGGCGAATACCACCCGGCCTTGAACTCCGATACGCCGCGCATACGTGGCGTAGTGCGAGCGCCAGTTTCCATCGCCGACGACCACGAGGGTAACGTTTGGGTCAAGACTTCGGAGCGCACGGATAAGAATGGGGAGCCCTTTGTGTCGGTGGGCTTTGCTTAGCTGGCCGACGAAAAGGATAATGTGCCCGTTGAGGCCGTACTTGTTTCTTATGTGGTTAGAGTCGACTGCCGGATTGAATGTCGCGACGTCCACACCGGGAGGCACGGCGGACGTTTTGCTGAGGTAACCTTCGAGAAACGGAGAATGCGCGGCGTAGTGTTGAGAGGTCGTTATGATCCAACTGGCGCGGCGAATGGTGCCCCTACCCAGGAAGCGATAATAGGCCATTACCAGGAGCTTGGTCGTCGTATTTATTCCCACCGCGTCATTGTGGTAGGTCAAGACGAACGGCCTATCGCGAGTGACTCGTGCGGCGACGTCAGCCATGTACGGGACGGGCAAATGTCCGTTCACCACGTCGGGGTCAACATCGTCGATAACTTTCTTTATCGATCCAAACCAGCGCAAACTGAACGGGGTGTTCGACACCGTCGCAAGTCGGGGAAGCGTGAAAACCGTCGGGCCAGACTCGTCGAGGACGCGTGAACAGGTTATGACTGTCGTGTCGACTCCTGCGTTGTGCAAGCCGACTGCGATTCTGTACGTGTACTGCTGAAGCCCTCCCACGCCGGAATAGTACGGCGAAGCAATTAGCGCTTTCATACGGGGTTGCACTCGGGCCTGTTTATCAATGAGCTGTTGCCGCCACGTGATCGGCACAGGAAGAAGTGGTACGTAGTCATCTGGCCGGCCTTCGGTCGCTCATCAGTTTCGCGTAGGTATCTATAATGCTTTTTGAGATATCTGACCACGCGAATTTCTTTGACATTTCAAATCCGTTTTCAGCCAGTTGTTCACGCAGTGTGTCGTCGCTGATGAGCTTCAAAATAACGTCGGCGATTTCATCGGGCGAGCCGCGGCTGACGAGGAAACCATTGACGCCGTCTTGAACAAGTTCCCTGACGGCGCTCATTTCGTGACTTATGCTAATCACCGGCAACTTGCACGCATTTGCCTCGATGATAACGAGGCCGAACCCTTCGCGTTCGGAAGGGAGAACAAATACCTTCGATGACTTCATGAACGCGGTGAGCCCGTCTTGATCGACAAAACCCGTAAAGGTGACGTTCTCGTCGAGTCCAAGCTTTGACGTCAGGTCTTCGAGCGAGATTCGCTCTGGACCGTCCCCGATAATCGCGCACCTAATGGCAGGAACCTTCGTTCGCGCAATCGCAATCGCGTTCAGCAAGAGATCGACGCGTTTTTCACTGATGAGCCTTCCCGCAAACAGCACGTCGGTTGCCGTCGACGCAGGTGCGATCATCGTAATGCGCTCAAGATCGATGCCGACGGGAATGACGTCGATGCGTTCGGGTTTGACGTGACACCGGATCAGGTCGTCTCTCGTCTTGTTCGATATCGCCACGATACCATCAGGGAGCCGCATCGTCAGTCTTTCAACAATTCTACCTATGCTGCCGCGGATCGGTCCAAGATACTCCCGCCAATACGTGTCCCATACCTCGAGCCACGTGACCACTAATGGTCTTCTTTTTACGATTGAGGCAACTTTGCCCGCCATGCACGGAAAGTAGGGGAATTGGTTGCAGTCGATAACGTCGCAATCCGCCTTCAGCAAGGCAGGCAAGACCCTCGACGAGTAGATGAGAGCCTCGGTGATCGAGCGGACGCCCTGCTTGTTGTACAGTTCGCGAGCCTTACACACGCCGTGGAGGTGAACGTTGTCCGTGACGATCGTATCAGCTCCCTGCCACCATTTCATGCCGTAAATGTGGATCTCGTGTTCTCCGTTTTCGGCGAGCTTGCGCGCGAGTTCCCACAGACGCTTGTCCGCGCCCCCCATGTTGTAGGGATAAATTGCATCCATCACGTACGCGATCTTTATAGTGCTCGCCTCCTGCTCGGAGCCATCCATCGCTTCAGCGAGGGAGACGTTATCTTCAGTCCGTCGCTGATGGAACTTACCTTGGGTCGATCTGCGCGCTTGCCGTAGTCTATCGCCCTTTCCTCTATGCCAAGGCCAGGATGCGCACATTCAATCAACATTTCCGCTTCAATCCGAATCCTCTGTGCGACAAGGTCTATGCGGTCGACGACGTACCCGCGGTACGCAAGAATCCCGTGCACAAGTCACGGTTATGTCTTCTTTGAAGAGCATCCGAGCCACGCCGGTAAGCACCCGATTCCAAAAAACGTTGGTATGTCATGGTACTCCCTCGATGCGCCCTTAATCCGTGAGCCAAGAATGACGCCGTACGCGTTGAGAAAGCGTACGAAACCCATTTTGTGCTCTGGCGGGGTAGGTGTCGTCTCCGGCGGCCATAATGAGGTAATCTGCGCGAACAGACGCAAACACGAACTGCATCGCCGATCCCTTCCCCGGCTGCTTAACAGGCAACACCCGTCCTTTTCAGGGGCTTTTTGCTGCGTAGCGTCTTCGAGTCTCCGTCAATGATATATATAGCGGTGGGTAACCCTCGTCCGATAGCACGCGAACAGGAACCTCAATCACCTGGCCAAGTCGCCTCTTCGTTGAGGGTCGGAACAACTATCTTAGGTTTGATGGATCGATACGTCTGCTGCCGAGAAACGTTATTGGAGTAAGGCTTTACTTTTTGAGCTTAAGTCTTGTGTTCTGGTTCAGGCCGAACAAAGGTCCGGTGTGCCCACGTTGTTGCTCCATTGTCGTCTGAGATTAACTATATAGGCGCGACTTGTCTATCTTTGATAGAGGTAAATACCGCGACGATTTGGTAGGGGCATGATGGATACCGTTGTTTTGTCTGTTTTTCGGCTGCTTATGGGGGCCGCACTGTTCTTTTTCATTCCTGGTTTCTTGTTAACCGTTGTGTTGTTTCCGAAACAACAAGACTTGCGGAGTCTGGAGAGAATCTCGGCGGCGGTTATTACCAGCGTTCTTGTTTCAATTGCTGACGGCACTGTTCTTCTGATGACGGTCGGATTAGATTTTACGACGCTCGCACTCTCAATGTCTGCGCTCGTGGCGGTGTTCGCGGCATCAGCGTTCGCGCGGTGGCGGCGCCTTCTGCAGTCTGACCGACTCGTCGTCAGCGCAGGCAACCCGATAGTACTACCGGCAGTGGGGGCCGCAATTTGTCTTTGTCTCGCCTTAGTTGGCACGACGCTCCTGTTAGCTCCCCCCCCGAACGAAGCCAGCTACAGCGAGTTCTATGTGTTGGATAGCAACCGACAGACCGTCGCATATCCCACAAACGTGACTTCGGGAACGCCGTTTACTCTGATCCTCGGCATCACCAACCACGAGAACGCGAGCGACACCTATGCAGGCACGGTGTCGCTAGGCAATTCAACACTCTATCGTTTCGACAATCTGACGCTGATCCAAGGGCAAAACGTTGAACGGCCTATATCTATCTCGGTCACTTCCTTAGGCGAAAAGCAGAAGCTGAAGTTCACGCTCGTTGATTCATTTGACAAGACCTACGAATTGCACCTGTGGGTCAACGTACGCGCGCCCTGATAGATTGCTTCACGTGCTCGGCGGCGTCGCTGCCAACGTTAGGGTCGGGGTGGTCAAAGTGCGGTTTGACGCAGATGAAGCCGACAAGCACGGCGCTGTAAAGCTTGTTGGGTTATCTGAACGCATCAAAAAGCACCAAGCGCTCTCGCACCAGGTCCGGTATTCTCGCGTCCCCGCCGGCAGCTGCAATCTCCTGCTTGGTGATATTAAACGCGTGCATTAACGGCGTGTTTTTTGTTTCGTCGTACTCCATAACCCGCGGATCTGAGCGTATCAACCCCGTGAGCTGCGTCGCAGTTCTTTCAACTGATCTCTTTGCACCAACGACAATCAACAACACGTCCATCTCCCCTTCGTGAACGCCCATTTCAAGCGCCTTTCGTATCTGCCGGCAAGCGCTCAAGTGCAGGAGGATTTCGACGCCAAGGTCCGTAGCGATGTTTCGATGATCGCGAGACGACCGAATAGCGTTGCGTACCGCACAGTCAACGTGTCGCCGCCCGGCGATTTTTGTGGCGTCGGCGGCTTGAATTGTCGTGTTGCTTGAGTGCGCAATGGCGTCAAGTTCCCTCAAAAAAGCCTGGACGTTCTCTATAGTGATTTTTCCTGCCACAACGTCATATTGCATGGGTTAACTCACTCGTCCGTGAGAAACGTATCTCCTTGATCCTTTCGATCAGGAACGCCACGGTGCTCGCCGAGTTGCGTAAAGACATCTGACGCGACCGCAGGACCAACAAGCGCCGCCACCGGTTCAAAAGGAGCATTTTTGAGTTCTTTTCGGCTTGTGAAACCTGCATCGTGCAGTTTTCGAGCACGGACCCGGCCGATATTTTTCAGTTGCACGAGATCGAGGAGCTCGCGATTGATACCAAACTGAATGCGCGCTGTGAGCTCCCGGGCTTGTTTCCTTGACGGAACCTTGAGATAGGTCGCGAGCTCGGCGAGCGCGTGACTCACCCACTGCACCGTATCGACGAGATTTCTGATGTCGCCTGGCCCGACGTTGTAGCTTTCGGTGATCTCCTTTTCGCTGACTTCCGTTATCCAGTCGTTAACGAGCATTGCCGTTTTTACCTCGGAGAGGAACCAGTCGTAGTCGACGTCTCTGAATCGATCAGGAATCTCATCTAGGAACTCATCGAGATGCTGATTGACAAATTCAGTTACCACTCGGTAATCCTTGCTTCGCATGAACAGACGCTTAACGTCCGGGGTGGAACAGATTAGGTGGAGCAGCGATACGTCGCTGACCGTCTCGGCGTTGTTTAGTCCTCTCCGTATCTTCACCGCAGTCAGCGGATCGACATAGAGCCGCGATACCAGATGCCCAAAAGTCGTCGCCTGGACACGCCCGGTAGAGTCGACAATCATCTCTTCATTTTCGAGAAATGCCAAAACGCGATCAATCGCATATCGCAAGAGGTTCAGTCCCGTCTTTTGCTGAAATCCGAAGAACGTCGCGTCGAAGAACTGTTCGAGAGCAGCCCTCGTGTGCGCGAAACCGTTCGAAATGGTCGAGAGAACGTGCACGCGAAGCGCCGTCTCCGTTCCAAGTTTTGAAATGACGTCTTCGGGCTCGCTGAGAATATAGTGGTCTGCGAGCGCCTCACACTCACTCAGCGATTTGGCGATGAGAACTGCCTCACCGTACGCATCGAATCCAGGCCTCCCCGCGCGACCGGCCATTTGCTTGTATTCGAGCACTGGAATGTTCATCATACCGTAGTTCGCGTCGTAACGCTTGTAATCTCTAATAACGACTCTTCGGGCAGGAAGGTTGAGCCCCGATGCGAGCGTAGGCGTCGAGACGATGACCTTGATAAGGTTGGCGCGGAACCACGTTTCGACGAGTTTCCGGTGGTCGCTGAGAAGCCCGGCGTGGTGAAATGCCGCCCCGCGCCTCACGCAGTAGGCGAGCTTCTCAACAATCCCAGCCTCCCCGTGGATTTTCGAAGCAAGCTCCTCGCAGTCGAAATCGCATTGTGATTGCAGCGTCGTTGCGATTCTCTTTGCAAGGCTTTCGGCATTTCTCCGTGTATTGACGAAGATCAAGCATTGGCCGCCCTCTCGCAACGTATCGATGGCAAGTGCTATCGCCGGGTCGGTCGCTCCATCTGAAACGGCTTTTTTTACAACGCTACGCGGTGGCGCGTCGTGAACGAACGTGATAACGGCGCGTTCAGGAAGATAAAGGCCCTCGTGCAGTTCGACGGGCCTCCAGTCGCTTCTTATGAGTTTCGCGTCAAGCCAGGCTGCCATCTCGTCGGCATTGGAAACCGTTGCACTGAGCGCGAGAATTTGAGCTGTCGGATTGAGTCTCTTAAGCTTAGTTAGCGTTACCTCGAGCGTTGGACCGCGATCTATCGAGTCCAACAAATGTATCTCGTCCGCGACGACGACGCTAAGTGCCTGCATCCACGAAACGCCATTTCGCAGCAGTGAATCTGCTTTTTCCGAAGTGGTCACTATAATATCGTTACGTCCCAGATTGTCGTCACGAACGTCGTAGTCTCCCGTTGAGATTCCGACCCGCACGCCAGACGCGGTAAATAGCGAGAATCGGTCGAACTTCTCTGAAGCCAGCGCCTTTAGGGGGACGATATAAAGGCATTTGCCGCCTTTATCGATCGAATTGAGCATCGCGAATTCTGCCAGCAGCGTCTTGCCGGAAGCGGTGGGCGTCGCGACCACCATACTCGTGCCGTTGAGCAGCCCGCAATCTAGTGCCTCGGCTTGCGGCGGATACAGCTCCTTGAAGTCTGGCTGAGTATAAAAACGTGCAATCTTCTCCGGTAAATCCGTTACGTCCATGCTGCTCCACCTAACCCATATGAGCAGTCCGATATTAATACCGTTCTCAGTAGAGCCGGCATCAGCGGAGCGTGGCGAAGACAGCCGCGCGCAAAGGCCGAGGATGGTTACCTTTGTACTGGCGCTGCTAGGAGTTGGTGATCGCGCGTTCGCTTATTTCGTGTAAAGCCCCTCTAGACCTGATAAGCGTCATAAAAAATAGTCTAAGGTCGTTAACTTTTGCCCGTTCGCGACATATCCAACGTGTCCCTTTTTCCACAGAACCAACAAGCTCACGATAAGCGTGAGACAACCCATGCATCGACCCTTTCTGTGGAATCAACTGAGCTTCCGTTAACGACCTTAGTGATTTAAGACCGAGGCACCGTAAAATAGACCCAGTAACTATTTTAAGATTTATAACAACTTTAGTTTGTTACTCAGCGCACGCTTCACGAACCCTACGGCGGCCGCTTGCGAGCAGGATGGCTAGGCGCTTTGAGCTTGAAAGGACCGCTTACAGATTGCTGATACGCGCTAGAAAGCTTTCGATCTTCTGAACGTACAAGTTGTCTTCTACGTCTTGGTGCAGAATTTCGACGGTGGCAACCGGGGTCGCGTTGCACAGTTCTTGCATCTCTTCAAACGCGCTCTCTGCCCCTGAACGATCTTGGGTGGAAAAGAACGCAACACGAGTGAATCGCTTTCTCTTGCGCGAGATGTCGGCCCTCACGGGACTTGATACGGTTTGAACCTATATCGGCGTGCCAACGATCGTGAGATCGTAACGGGCAGGATCCCTTTTCGTGGCCTTGATGGCTGCGGGCTTTTTCAGGACCGCCTCCTCGCGCGAAAGGTCGTACCCGGAAAAATCGCTTCGATCTTCTCTAGCGAAAATCTCCTAGACGTCTCCTGAGGGGATTCGCGCGATCGTTTCAGCCACCTTTCTGGTGATACCTGTGCGAGAATAAAAAACGACGAGCGTTTTCATAGACGGTTGTAACGTGGCGCTACGCTTAACCGTTTCTTCTTTTTTCAGGACCACCTCGGCCAGAAACTCCCGGTTGCGGAAAGAATGGCGAAAGATACAAATGCTTATTGGCCGCCATTGGATTAGTAGGCTTGAGTATTTTCGCAGGCGAACGCCAATCAGTTTGTAGCCGATGGACACGTCGATTGAGGTGCAAGGAACGTGATCTTTGATCTGCACATTCACTCAAAATACTCGGGCGATTGTACAATGGCGCCGGCCACCATTCTCAAGGTCGCAAAGAAACTGGGATTGGACGGCATTGCCGTCGCGGATCACTTAACCATCAAGGGCGCAGTTGAGACGCGTAGGTTGAATGACGACTCTGATTTTTTGGTTATCGTCGGCTCAGAAATTGAGACGGCGAACAAGGAGGACCTGATCGGTTTATTTCTCACAGAGGAAATTAAGTCCAGAAACGCCGCCGACGTAATCACCGAGGTCAAAGCGCAAGGTGGAATAGTTTTTTGGGCGCACCCATTCCGAATCGGGAAGAACCTATTACGTCCCGAGGCCATTGAGAGGCTCGATCTCATTGAGGGATTCAATTCGAAAACGAGCGCCTCGCGCAACGCGCTTGCGCAACAGCTCGCTCGCCAATATGATAAACCCGTCATTGGGACCAGCGACGCACATCAGGCCGCGGAAATAGGAAATGGTAAAACGTTGATCCATTGTGCTGATTTTAGCGCGACGAGGGAATCGCTTGCTTGCGGGAAGACGCAGATAGTGGACTCGCACTTGTCCTATGATTACCTGTACGATTCGCTTTGAGAATCAATAGTCACTGTTCGCAAAAGGTATTCGTTTGATAGCAAGAAAGGGTTTCGTGTTGACAAAAGCTCCGTGACGGGTCTGCACACATAAAAGCGCTCTATCTTTTAGGCTGCTTAATTCCGTGTATCAATCACGTTTAATAATGAAAAAATACAAATAGGAGTGAAGCGCAGATACCATTCACTAAAGTAAGCGAGGTGACCAGCCAAATCAGAAAGCACAGCATTACATCGGGACTATTTTATTACGTAAGTATTGGTCATTGCGACCAAGTAAGCGAGTCGGCCGTCGATTCTGAGATGGCCGGCGTATCTTACACAGTTTGGTGAAAGAACTTTTTTTGCAAAGACGCGAAGGCCGCACCTATTTTTCGTACAGCGTTTGCTGTAATTCTGTTCGTGCTAACTCGACTAGACGTGCAAAACAAAAAAAAAATAGGGGGCAGAGAAGCGGCTCTCTACCCATCCGGAGTGTCTGCGTCTTGATTATGTCAGCACAAATGAGTTCATTATTCGCTGTGCTTGCGCTAGGTAGGTGTTATAGTCGCTGGGTACGGCCTTGTAAGCTATCACATAGCCAGTGTTGTTATTTACGACGAAAGTCTCCATTACTTTTAGCGTCATGTTAGAGCTAGTAGCTACCGTTGTGTTAAGCTGGACGGGGATAACCCCTTGAAAAACGGTTGTTTGTGCTGGCTGGCCAGAAACTGTAGTGGTGTTGTTTGAAATCTGTTGGAAGCTCGGGTATTTGGTGACGTTGACCATCTGAGAGGCAGCATAACTGCCCAAAGTTTGGCCTGCGCTTAGACTATTTGAGCCCACGTTCACGCCATCAACTACAGAACTTGGATTCAGATAGACATATATCTGCACTGTGCTGGATGGATCGGTTGACGTGTCTGCTTTGAGCGCAGTAGGATACGTAATATTGTAACCAGTACCACTTGAAAACGTCGTGTTGTTGCCGTTGGTCGTGGTGCTCTCTGGGATCGGAGTCGGAGATGGGCTCGTATTCGTCGTGCAGCCGGCCGCCGTCACTGCCAGTGTTATCAGCGCTGCGATCGCGAGCGCCGTAATTAGATTGCGATTATCCATGGTATCAGCTCTCGCATATATGGAAAGCTTCTAGACAATAAAGGTTTGCATCTTCACCCAGAGCTGATTCGACCCGCGTCATCCAAGAGCAACCGATGAACTGCTTGGTTTCATGTCAGCGCTTCGATGCAGGAACAATTCGCGGCTGCTCGTTCAACTTAGCCCCCAATAAGTCTTTATTCGAAAAAGAACTTCAATGATGATGAGCAATCGCAAATCGTTGCACTTTGCGATGTTTCATGTTTTTGGAAGCTGCGCTTGTGATACCCCACTTCGCAGCCTACCACCAAGGTGGAAGCATGGCGAACGCGACAATCAAATATTCAAAAAGGTTAGACGTGCTGCCGCCCTACCTTTTCGCCCAGATAGATTCGTTGAAGGCAGAGAAGGAGGCACAGGGAATCAACGTCATTGATCTTGGAGTCGGAGACCCAGATCAGCCAACGCCGCCTCATATCATAGATTCGCTCGTGCGCGCCGCGCACAACAATGCGAACCATCGCTATCCCTCCTCTGAAGGCATGCTATCATTTAGAGAGGCCGTGAGCGAGTGGTACGCGAAGAAAGGCATTTCTATTGATCCAGTGCGTGAGGCCTCCGCACTGATCGGATCGAAGGAAGGCATAGCGCATCTTCCCTTAGCCTTTATCAACCGAGGGGATAAAGTACTTGTTCCCGATCCTGCGTATCCCGTTTACAGGATTGCAACTATCCTAGCTGATGGCCAGCCGATAAGCATGCCACTAACTGCCGACAACGGGTTCTTGCCTGATATTGACAAGGCGGTGACCGATGCCAAGTTGCTCTTCATCAATTATCCAAACAATCCGACAGCCGCGGTCGCTGACAGTGACTTTTTTAGAGCCATCGTCGATTACGCCTCTGACAACGATATTATCGTCTGCCACGATGCAGCGTATTTAGAGCTGACTTACGACGGCTACGTAGCTCCGTCGTTTCTCTCCGCACCTGGGGCAATGGACGTTGGAATCGAAATCGGCAGCCTCTCCAAAACGTACAATATGACCGGCTGGCGAATCGGGTTTGCAGTAGGAAACGCCGACGTGATAGCCGGCCTCAGAAAGGTCAAATCGAACCTAGACTCAGGCGCATTTCAGGCGGTACAGGAAGCGGGGATCGCTGCTATGACGGGGCCACAGGACACGGTTGAAGTGCTCAAAAAACTCTATTTAGAGCGCAGAGACGCACTGGTCGATGGCCTAAGGAACATTGGATGGTCCGTGGACAAGCCGAAGGCTACGTTTTATGTTTGGGTTCCCGTTCCAGACGGAAGCTCCTCTCTCGAGTTTTCAATGAGACTTCTAAACGCCGGGATTGTCGTAACGCCAGGCATTGGCTTCGGAGACCACGGGGAGGGCTATATCAGATTCGCGTTGACGGTGCCCGTTAGCACGATCGAGGAGGCAGTGACGCGGCTCCAGGATGTCATGTAATGGATTTCGGTACGCGCGAACATCTCGGCGAGAAGAACGGCCACCTCATCATTGGGGGCGCCGATGTCGTTGAGCTCGCGCGAAAGCACGGCACGCCGCTCTATGTCACTGATGAGACGCGCATTCGAAGCAACTACAGGCGCTTCGCTGCTGCATTCCCTAATGCGGATGTATACTACGCCGCAAAGGCGAATGGTCACATAGCGATCCTGCGCATACTCGCGCAAGAAGGTGCCGGCGCCGACGTATTCTCTGATGGTGAGCTGTATGCTGCTCTCCTCGCCGGGATCAGACCCGACCGCATCCTCTTCAATGGAAATGCAAAAACCGACGCCGAACTTGCAATGGCGTGTGAAACCGGCGTGAGGGTGTCCGTTGATTCACCTGATGAGCTCCGAGCGCTCGCGCGAATTGCGTCTGATGCAGACAGAGAGGTCGAAATCGCATTCAGGGTCAATCCTGACGTATCCCCTGCGACTCACCCCAAGATCGCAACGGGCCTGGCACAATCGAAATTTGGAATCCCCCCCACTCAGATGCTTGCGTGCTACGCCGAAGCGCTTTCACTTGAAGGTGTCCGGCCTGTTGGCATTCATTGCCACATCGGTTCACAGATACTTGAGCTTAGCCCTTTTGCAGAGATGATGACGCGGATGATGGATATCGTTGAAACACTCAAAAACGACCTTGAGCTCGAACTCGATTTCGTTGACATCGGCAGCGGACTGGGCATACCGTACGCCGGAACAGCGCCAACCCCAATCGACCTCGCGAATGTGATTCTGCCGATCTTCACCGAACGAGCACACGCTCTGGGGATCTGCCCGAAGCTCGTGCTTGAACCGGGAAGATACGTCGTTGGGGACGGCGCAATTCTGCTCTGTGCGGTAAGCACCGTCAAGGAGGCGCATAGCACTTTCGTCGGCGTTGACGCCGGGTTTAACCTTCTGCTCCGCCCGACCTTGTATGAGTCGTACCACGAGGTGATCGTCGCGAATAAGCTCGATAAAACACCCGATCACGTGTACACGGTCGTCGGCCCGATATGCGAAAGCGGTGACATACTGGCAAGAGACAGACGTCTTCCACGCGTTGAAAAAGATGACCTAATCGCTATACTCGACACAGGCGCGTACGGGTTTGCGATGAGCTCTCAGTACAACGGACGCGCACGCGCGAGTGAAGTGCTCGTCAGCGCAGGTGAGGCAGAAATCATTCGAAGGCGCGAAACCTACGAGGATCTCTTGATCGGGCAGCGTATTCCACCGCGCCTGCTATAAGAGTTCACTATGAGGGCATTAGAGTTCGTCAAGATGCACGGTAATGGGAACGATTTTGTCATCATTGACGAGACTGAGAAAGTGGCCATCAAAAACAAATCGAGTTTTGCCATAAAGACGTGTGATCGTCGGTTTGGCATAGGCGCCGATGGGGTTCTTTTTGTGTCACGGCCTGCTGGGGCCGATCTGGGCATGCGATTGCTTCAGCCTGACGGTTCTGAAGCGGAGATGTGTGGAAACGGCATTCGTTGTCTTGTCATGTACGCCGTCGATGCCGGGTATGTGAAGCGCGGCCGCATGACGGTGAAGACAAAGGCGGGGGTTCGCGAGATCACCGCTAAGAGAAGCTCGGTAGTTGTCGATATGGGCAAGCCTCGGTTTGCCCGCCCAGCGATACCAGCTCTCGGGACCGGCGATCAGTTCATCGAAAATATGCACGGAGTGGTGGTTTCTGCGGTCAACACCGGTGTTCCTCACGCGGTGATCTTTCACGATCAAGTTGACGATGATGTGCACGACTTAGCAGTAAAGATTCGGTTTGATCCAGTGTTCCCTTTAGGAGCCAACGTCGATTTTGTGAAAGTCGATGGGAATACGCTTGCTGTTCGTACGTACGAGCGCGGCGTGGAACGTGAGACTCTCAGCTGCGGCACCGGTGCTGTCGCAGCCGCAGCTGTCGCGAACCAGATGGGCCTCATAGGCACTCGGGTCACTGTCAAAACGTTAGGTGGTCCTTTGAAAGTTACGTTGAGGAAAGACCGCGCCCTGATGGAGGGGCCGGCGGAAACGGTCTACAAGGGCATCTATTTCCTAAAAAAAGGTTAAGCGTCGGAGAGTCCCCGACCCGTAAGCTTAAAATACGCGCTTGTCTCGAGCGGCAGTATGGGATGCTTCTTCAATATCGCGCATCGCCGTTCCGAGTGAGTTTTTGTGAATTGTAAAACGATGGCGGAGAGGTTATCAAGCAGATACCCCGCAACAGGCAGCACCTCCCTAGTGTCGATGTCGACATAAACTTGGTTGGTTAACATAACGGCCAGGTCGTACTTTTTGGCTAAACCGAGCAGCAAAAGAACTTGATTGGCGATGGCGTGTCGCGACCAAGTCTCCGTGTTTTTTGCCTGTTCGAGCCGATAGTAAGCGGTGGCTGTATCGAAAATGATAAGCCCTATGTTTTCCTGTGCTATTTTCTTGATATTACCCAGCGTAGTCCGCTGCTGATCGAAGCTTTTCACCTCGAAAACGAGCAGTTTTTGACTGATCTGTGCAGTGTCCGTTGCAGCGATCTGAGCGAACCGTTCGCCTGGGAACGGACCAGCCGCGATATAAATCACGCGCTTTTCCCGTCTTATGACGTTCGTAGCTAGCTGTATGCATAGGCTGGTCTTCCCACTTCCCGGCTCTCCATAGATGTGCGACACGACTCCTGTTGGAAAGCCGCCGCCGACGAGGGCATCGATGCTGTGGCAGGTACTTGGATAAAGGGTCAATGTTCACTTCCTCAGAGCAAATTTAACCTCAAAAACAACGCAAAGCCGTTCGCTATGGCATTATGGGGAGTTAGAGTTATAAACTTTCGTTCCAGAATTAGAGCAGGAGGGGCCAAGATCTACATAGCCCTAGCAACGACGGACTTCGCACTTTACCAGGATATCACAAGAGAGCTTCGCGAAAAGAGGCTCAAATTTGTAACTGTAGCGCCAAGCGAAGCTATAGGACGCGAAGTTGGCGTGGTAATCACTTCTGTCCAGGAGGCGAGCGCGATCTCTTTTCCGAATGTCGTTATTGCGTCTGATCCCGAGATAGCGGTCAGCGAAGCGATACGACGTCTCAGAAATACAGGCGTACCTGAAAGCGCAGTCATAGGGATCGATCCAGGAGATGAACCCGGAATTGCCGTCGTCGCGAATGGTATTGTTGAGGCTGTTTACCGTGTCCCCTTAAGTCAGGCTTCGAAGATTGTAGAACGGATTCAGCAGACATATCCTAAGATCCTGGTAAGAATTGGAAACGGAGCGCGCCTGACGAGCACGCATTTAGCAAATGCCTTAATTTCGCGCGGCGTCGCCGTTGAGTTCGTCGATGAAAGCGGAACCTCGCCATACCTGGGAAAGGGCACGGCAGGAATCGCGATCTCAGACATCGTTGCCGCAATCAACATCGCATACACGCATGGCACCCCCACGGGACATCAAGACGTGCTCCCTTCGAAGGGTGAAATCCGGTGGATTCAAGAGAGGACCAGAGAGCTCTCTGAAGGTCGAACAACAATTTCGCGAAAGCTTGCCCAAAGGGTAGCTAAAGGCGAAATAACGATAAATCAAGCTCTCGCGGAACACGTGGGAGCAAGCGACGATCAAACGCACTAGCCGCCGACTCGGTTCCAGGCCTCCTGTTCAGCCATCCTCATAACACGCTTAACAGGGATATCTAGCCTCCTTGCAAGCGCAGTTGCCTCGTCAAATTCGGCGGCAACGTTGAGCACAGTCCCGTGTTGGTCTGTCGCAACTTTTACGTTAATCGTGTAAGATTCATTGCCGATGCGCAACGTTACTGTTTCAAAACGCCTCAGTGTTTTGATTCTGTGATGTGTAGGCGTGATTCGCACTCCTAAGCTGCCAGTTTCTTCAATGATCTTCCTTGCAAGTCGGTGCGATTCAGCGGGTCGGGCGATCACCTGGATAATGTGTCCAGTTCTGCTTTTTTTCCCCGTCGTGGGTATGATTGCCACGTCGAGCGCGCCAATTTCGAGGAGTCCCTCTATAAGACTTCCGAGCACCTCCCCTGTGACGTCGTCCACGTTGGTTTCGAGCACCTGGACATCATCAAGTAGCAGATCTTCATTGACCTGACCGAGCGTGGCACGCAGGACGTTTGCGTGGGGGTAATCTCGAGACCCAGCACCGTACCCCACGCGCTCGAGGGTCATTTGCGGCAAGAATACGTCCGAAATTCCGGTGAAAAAGGCAAGAATAGCCGCACCTGTCGGGGTGAGCAGTTCGCCCTCAACGGGCCCCCCTCTGGTTATCAGGTGGTATTTGGAGAGTATGGCAGCGGTCGCAGGAGCGGGTACGGGCAGATGTCCGTGATCAGTCTCTACAGACCCCCCGCCGACGCATATAGGGGTCGTGAATACGGAGTCAACCTTGAGTTGTGAAATAGCAGTGCAGGCGCCGATCACATCTGCAACGGCATCTTGAGCGCCCACTTGGTGGAATATGAGTTCATCTTTGCGAACTCCGTGCACAGCTGCTTCTGCCTCTGCTAGGATCGCAAATATCGCGCTCGCATCGGCGAGTATCGTTGAACTGATTCCGCACGACTGAATCGCGTCGATGAGTTCCAGGTACGTGCGTGATCGGTCGTGCGCGATCACGTTGACGCGCGTTGCCTGTATCCCCGACTTTTGCACCTCGCAGATCTGCACTTCGACGCTGGCGGCAGCTTCCATATTCTCTCGAACGGCGGACGCGTCTGCGCCAAGATCGATGAGGCATCCGATCAGCATATCTCCCGAAGCGCCGGAAAAAGGCTCAAATGCAAGTATCGTCATGCGTATGCAGCTGGGGCTCTTTTAGCCACCCTTATATATCACCGTGTTATCATATAAGCTTAGGTTCTGATCGCGTGGCGCAAGAGGTCCAGCTAAAGGTCGCCAAAGCCTATCCGAACGATTCGGGAAGGGGTATCGCTCGACTCGACCCAGACACACTTCTCAAGCTTCAGCTATCCCCTGGAGAAATCATAGAAATCGTTGGCAAGACCAGTACCGCTGCCAAAGTCTGGCGGGCCGATCGTCAGGATTGGCACGAGGGCATCATACGGATAGATGGCTTTATTCGTCAAAATGCAGGCGTCGGGATGGGGGAGCGCGTTCTTGTGCGCAAGCCAAAGGTGAACGAAGCGCAGAAAGTTGTGCTTGCCCCTCCTGAAGGGACCGTTGCCCAACCGCTTGCCGAGATGACGGATAGCGTCCACCGTCAGCTGCTCAAGCGCCCAATGGTTCAGGGGGACGTCGTGCCCATTATGAGTGTCGCGTCACACCCACTCTTGCGGGTGCCGGGTCAAGCCGTGCCGCTTGTCGTCGTCAATACGAGTCCGCTCGGCGTGGTATTCATCACTGAGCGGACCCAGCTTGATTTAAGGGACAAGCCCGTCAAGGGGTTTGAATCGGTGCGTGCTACGGGCATCTCGTACGAAGATATCGGAGGCCTGAGAGACGAGATACAGCGCATACGAGAGATGATCGAACTTCCTATGAAGCATCCCGAAGTCTTCCACGCCCTTGGCATAACGCCACCGAGCGGCGTGCTGCTTCACGGGCCCCCTGGTACTGGCAAGACGCTCATTGCAAAAGCCGTTGCGAATGAATCGGGCGCATCGTTCTATTCTATAGCGGGACCTGAGATTATGAGCAAGTACTACGGGGAGAGCGAGCAAAGACTACGTGAAATCTTCGAGGAAGCCCGCGATCGCACTCCCTCGATTGTATTTATCGATGAGCTTGATTCAATCGCGCCGAAGCGCGAAGACGTAACCGGAGAAGTTGAGCGACGCGTTGTCGCGCAGCTGCTTACCATAATGGATGGGCTTGAAGAGCGGGGTGAAATAATAATAGTCGGAGCTACAAACAGGATTGAAGCGATTGATCCTGCTTTGAGGCGTCCGGGGCGGTTCGATAGGGAGATTGAAATATCGGTACCGGATTATGGCGGCAGAAAGGAAATTCTGCAAATTCATACTCGGGACATGCCACTCGCCAGCGACGTCAAGCTCGAAGCGCTAGCGAGCATCACCCACGGCTTTGTCGGAGCAGATCTCCTCTCGCTCACGAAAGAGGCGGCAATGCGGGCCTTGAGGAGATACATGCCAGATATCGACCTCGACAAAGAGATTCCGGCAGAGACCCTCACTAAAATAAAAATCACTGAGGAGGATTTCAGCGAAGCATTTCGAGAAATACAGCCGAGTGCTCTCCGTGAGATTCTCATCGAAATTCCTGATACTACCTGGAACGACGTAGGCGGGCTTGAGGAAGCTCGCCAGGAACTGATCGAAGCGATAGAATGGCCTCTGAAAGAGGCCCGATCATTTAGAAGAATGGGCATTAAGCCGCCCCGAGGAATCTTGCTCTTCGGACCGCCAGGAACTGGCAAGACCCTCATCGTCAGAGCGGTAGCTAATGAAACAGAAGCGAACTTCATTAGCGTGCGGGGCCCTGAGCTTATGAGTAAATGGGTTGGCGAATCAGAGCGCGCAGTGAGGAGCGTTTTTAAGAAGGCGCGACAAGTTGCGCCTGTTGTTGTTTTTCTCGACGAGCTCGATGCGCTCGCCCCCGTGCGAGGCATAGAAGACACGTCGCGGGTCTCGGAACGAGTCGTGAACACTCTGCTGACGGAGCTTGACGGCTTACAAGATCTCAAGGACATTGTCGTGATCGCCGCTACGAATCGGCCTGACATAGTGGATCCGGCGCTCTTACGCTCAGGACGATTCGACCGAATGATATTGCTTGGTGCGCCTCAGAAGAGTGCGAGAGTATCAATCTTGAATATCCACACGCGAACAATGCCTCTCTCCGATGACGTGGACATTGAAGAGCTTGCGGATCTTACTGAGTGGTATGTGGGCAGCGACTTAGAAACTCTCTGCAAAGAAGCGGCAATGCTCGCGCTTCGAGAAGCGATGGACATAAGCGCCATTGAAATGCGGCACTTCAGAGAGGCGCTCAAAAAAGTACGGCCGGCGATTGACGAACATACGATGCAATATTACGAACAGATAAAACAGAAATTTGCAGGGGGCCGACCTGCTGAGCCGACGACGCATATAAGTTATCAGTGAGCGCCGAGAATAAGAAACCCTTTTGTATGATAACTACGTAGCAAGCAGAGATGAAAAAGGAGATATTCGCTAAGAATTTGTCTAATAAGCAAGTAATGGGGAGCGATGGTACAGACCTCGGCACGCTCTATGACCTCATTATCGATGGGAACACAGGCGATATCCTTGATCTCAAAGTGAAGCCCGATCCTGACCTGAATCTGCAGGAGTTTAGGATAGAAAACGATTTTATATTTCTACCATTTGACGCCGTCAGGGCGATAAAGGATTACATCGTCGTTGATAGAAAGTTAATCAAACAGCCGCAGTGACCACAAGAAACGCGGCAGCACTCGTTTGAGGCGAGTGTCGTTGATTGTGCTGAAAACTGTTGCTTGGATCATGGATTTTGTCGTAATTGATTCAGATCGCAGACGTGCAGTGTTACCGACCGCTGCGCGCAAACTGAGATAAAAAGAGGCAAGTGAACCAATCCATAATGCATTGCGGCACGTAATCGCCTAAAAAGCGATTGTAAATCCTCTCCGTAAGTCTAGGACGCATTACAGTGCTTAAAGAGCTCATCTCTAGCATCGTGTTTGAAAAGCTTCAGATGGGCAGCAAGTTCTTATCTGGCGTGCAAGGTTACACATCATTGTCGACAGGATGCGAGTAGCTGAAAAGAGACTATATTCGCTATCTCGTGCAGTTGTGCTTTTTTCGGTGGCGGCTGCCGGATGCACGGTAAACCTCAAACCTGGCAATACGCAATCTACCAGTGCCCCTCATTATCAGCAACCAGAACCCCCTCAGCTACCCGCAACGGCACGGCGCGCACGCTTGTAGTACAGCAGTCGGAGGACAGCACCTATGCGGCGCATTGTCGAGCGTAATCGTTTACGCCGAGCGTGTGGTTACAACGTAACGGAGGTAGGCGTGAAAGCATAGATGAAACATTGTCGTATTACTTCAGCTAATCAGAGAGTCGAGCAGCATTGGCACGTGTCGCTCGCTAATAAGATCGCAAATAGAGCTTTAATATATTTCTGACTTTGTGAATAGAGGCGGCAAAAAAAGCCAACAGCAGGGGGATCAAATGCAAGTCGACGATTTAATGAGTGCGCCTGTATACACAGTTTCACCTGATGACACTGTCAGTCACGTGAAAAACGTGATGCTTAAACACAAAGTAGGTAGGTAGTGGTTGAGTATGCAGGGACTCTTGTTGGCGTTATCGCCAAATACGACCTCGTGAAGATGCTAGAATCGTCAGAGGCGGGTTGGCGAAGGAGACATCAAGATCGCACCCTAGCCAAGACCATCTTGTCTGAGAATCTGCTCGCTGCTTCACCTGAGACCTCACTCGTGAATGCTGGCCAAGAGATGATAACAAACGGGGTCGGCTGCCTGCCGGTAGTAAAACTTGGGGAACTAGTTGGCATCTTCACTGAGACTGATTTAGTAACCTATTTTGCAACCACAGACTCGAAAGGCCAGGTCAAGACTACAATGACCGGTTCCTTTCTTACGTGCCATCGCCACCATTCTATCAACCACGTCTTGCGCGACATGGAAACCAAGCACGTTTTTCCCGATCGTTCAGGAAGGGAACGGCGTTGCTGTTGGCATAATTACACACACTAATCTAACTTTTTCCAAAGAGCCGTTTGTGAGTTCAAAAGACGTCGTGATGGTGAGAAAGGCGGAACACTCAGGCGTCCAAAAAAATCGATACGTGCGAAAAGTGCTGCAAGTTGCGGAAGACATCATGTCAGAGCCGCTCATAACCATCGGTAGTGATTCAAGAGCAGTGGCCGCCGCGCGATTGATGGTTGCGAAACGAGTAGATACCATTCCTGTCGTCAGAGAGGAGTCGGTCGTGGGCGTTATATCAAAAACTGACATCGTTAAGAGGATGGTAGAATCTGGTGGCTGCCTCTTTGGCTTAATCAACGACGGGAGTAGCTAATGCGATTCGACAACTACACCTCAAACACAGCATCAGATCTAGCGGCGCGCGTGTACGTTATCGATAAAACTGATCGAATATCCCATGCCCTCGATCTTATGGAAAAACACAACATCAATCAACTGCTCGACACGAACGAAGGGGAGATCGTTGGCGTTTTAACGAAAAAAGGGATAGCACGCACACTGGGAACAAGTGGCGACATCATTAAGCCCGCTTCATCACTTCACGTGACCAAGGCAGTAGATGAAACTTTAACCACCGTAAGCGGCGCAATGACGATAGGCGAGATCAACCATTTGATGAAATCTTCCGAGGTATTGGTCGTCGTCTGTGAGCAATCTACAGGGTGGATAACGTTTAACGAGATCGTCAAAGCAAGCAGACCGGTCGGATCTGCAGGCGAAATCATGGATCCGCCCGTAACGTGTTCGTCTTTTGACAGAGTAACCCACGTAAGACGAAGGATGATCGACGAAGATGCGTGGTGGATGATGGTCGTTGAAGACAGTAAGGTCGTTGGCATTATAACGGAGAATGACATCGCGAAGGCGATGAGCCAATTTATAGGTGTAGTAAAGCCCCACTATCAAGATTCACGGGTAAGGAAACTCGTCGTCGATGATATCATGATCACTGACATCGTATTTGTGAGAACTAGTACCCCGTGCATTGAAGTGGTGGATCTGATGCTGAAACACGACGTGGAGGGTGTTGCGGTCTTTGATCAAACAGATGCTATGGTCGGCATGATTACTCAAAACACTATACGTTGCAAGCTTGAGTGACACGAGATCGGCAACAGCCCTCTACAAGCTTCCCGCTTAACAAAGGTGCCGTCTGCTACCGCGGCGTGATGCCGCCATTACAGTCGATTACTCCCGGGCTTCCGATCTCGCCACTGACCTTAAACTGACAGCCAGTCAACATCTCAGTAACCTCCACGGCAGTGACGGTGTGAAGCGTCAGCTCACTTGTTCCAATTCTAGAACGTCCCTCCGCTAGCGCCAGCCAGATAACCAGCTGGTCGCCCAGATGCACGTCGAACGGTGCCCCTTTCGACAATTGCATTAGAAGCCTCGCTGCCCCCTCTCGTCCAACGAGCTCAGCAGGCTTTCCTCGCGCGCCTAAAGCATCCCCTGCTAATCTGCCCCCAGTAGACGTCTCCGCCCAGAGCAGTATGCCGCTTCCAGTAGACGGGCTTTGTTCTCTCTGGTCGGAATCTCGCTCTATGCTTACATTTGGATAGCCGGCGCTCGTGCAGCGTTGTGTCGCTGCTTCGGCTTGGCGTTCTGCGACGTGAGCCGGGAGATTGCGCGAGTGTGATATCCCTCTGATATCTCGTAGAGATCCCATGGTGGCGACATTAATGGCAGTCAGTCTTTCTACAGGCGTGATTGCGACCTTTAGGAGCCCCCCTCCGCGAGGATAAAATCCCCTCTTGCTGAGGCGCAATTGGTAGAAAAATCCCAAGCTAGCTAGTACAGGATTTAAAACATTGATCACGTAGTCGACTTGCGGTGCCAAAGGATTGTTTGTGCCACCGATAAGGGTAACAGATGAAGGTTGATCGGCGAACGCAAGCACGGGCAGAATGGCTTGCAGTATAAGTGTCGTACTAGCGGCCGTTTTCGCATCAAAGCTATAAATCCCGCCGCGCCTCCGCCCTGGAACGAAAGTTATTTCAGACGAGCCAAGCCCGAGCCCGCGCACCTTCGCGTTGGCGACCTCCGCTAAGGCTCGCACCGCCGTCAAATGTTGAGTTCGCAGTCCAGGATTTGCGCGGTTTACTCTCACGTTCTTGATTGCGACGGACTCTCCCGTCAAGGCCGAAAGCGCTAAGCAAACGCGCAGCACTTGTCCTCCTCCCTCGCCTATGCTGCCGTCAATCTTGATCATCACTATTTACGTTAGCTGAAAATATGAAAAACTGCTGGTGATTTGCAACTCGCGGAATGTGAATCTCAAATTCAACATCGGCTCACCAAAGCGCTGCCGGCGGGTGCAGATTGCGGGCAGTAGACGCGTGGTAAACGGCCAGGCAAATATTATTTAGTACGTTGTCCTTTTAGTACTACCGGAGTTTTGACTGCACTCCGTATGGCAGTCGATTGTTGCGGGAGTAGGGCATGGGGCGGCAGGACACGACTACGGTTTGCAAACTTTGTCAGCGCAGCTTCGAAAAGGCAGAGATAGGTCGAATCAAAATCCTACGACGCGAAAAAAAAGGAGAAAGCGTTCTTTGGGTCTGCTCTCACTGCGCAGGACGAATTAAGTTCGCAGAGCACTGAGGTGCTGAGCGTACTCCGGCTCAAGCCGCGCCAAGCTAGCATTATGCACGTTTGCGTTTGCAGATTGCGGGACCGTGTCTGCGCTATTCTTGCCCCGCGCGTATCGATCTACATAAGGTCGGCCTGCTTATCTGAGTTTTTTGGACATCATGACAAGGGCGCCCGCGTGCTCTCTGATTGCATTGATGCGCTCAGCTCGGTTGGCTGTCATCAATACGTATTTATGCGCTTATTGTGTTCTATGGGGATGTGAGGGTTGTTGCACTCACGGGTGAAGTAAAACAGCGTGAGCGCTTCATTGCTGAGCTTGCTCGCCGCTGCAAGGTGGCGACGCTCCGTGAGGAACACAACGATAAACCGGCGTCATTCACGAAAAAAGTCGCAGACGACCTGCTTTCCATACAATCACCCTCCAGATACGTTCTGACGCAGCGCGCTATAGATGGCGCAAATCAGATCGCGCGAGAGCTCGATCAGCTGGCGGAACGGGAAGACCTTGATTTTGTTGTTGTTGTGGGTAGCACGCTTGCATCAAGAATCGCATCCTTTCACGAGGTTTACGAGGCGCGATTAGCCCCCTCTTTGAACTTTAAACAACATTTCGAGTCGCTTGCGACTGCACCAGAATGGATAACGCTTGGTGCACTCGTGAGAGCCGTGCGCGCACACCCCGATATTCACAAAGCAGGAGCGATACTCACGTTCACCGGAGTTGTCCGCGGAGAGGCTTTAGCCCTGGAATTTGACATCTATGAAGGAGAAGCCCAGCAGCGAATTTCTTCAATCGCGCACGATTTGACGGCAATAGAGGGCATAGTCGATGTAAAGATATACCACAAATCAGGCCGCGTCAATAAAGGCGAAGACATCGTGTACATCGTCGTTGCGGCGGCGCATCGACAAGAGGGATTTAAGGTACTAAGGGATGCAATAGAACGGATCAAGAAAGAGGTTCCAATTTGGAAAAAGGAACTTACTGAGCAGGGTGACAAATGGGTAGGAATATGAGAGGGGCACCTATTCTTTCTGCCAGACCTGGACGAGGGGGATTATCATGAGGCTTTTCGGAACGAACGGTGTGCGGGGGATTGTCAACCAGGATCTAACCTCAGAGCTCGCCCTGCGGCTGGCGATGAGCTTGGGAACACTTACAAGGGGGACTGTTGCGGTCGGACAGGATACGCGCGTGTCCGGTAATATGCTTAGTCACGCGGCCATCGCCGGACTGCTCGCAACGGGTTGCAAGGCTATTAATCTCGGCATAGCGCCGACTCCCGCGGTGCAGTACTTCGTGCGTGACAATGCCGACGCAGGAATCGTCATCACCGCATCGCACAATCCGCGCGAATACAATGGGCTAAAACTGATCGCAGGAGATGGAACAGAATTCGGAATCGAAGGAGAACTCGCTGTCGAAGACGTGTATTTCAAAGGTAGTCTCAAGCTTGCTGACTGGCGCGAGACCGGGGAACTTTCGGACACCAACGTGATACCCGCTTATATGGAGAGAATTATGGGAAAGGTGAACGCCTCGGACATTAAAAAACGCGGGTTCGTTGTGGCCGTCGACACTGGCTGTGGGGCGGGCAGCATTGTTACGCCCTTCTTGCTGAGCAAACTCAATTGCAAAGTCACGACGATTAATGCGCAGATCGATGGCACTTTCCCGAGTAGAAATCCAGAACCGACAGAGGACGTCCTCACCGATCTCGGAAAGATCGTCATCTCGAACGGCGCCGATTTGGGCGTTGCACATGACGGAGATGCCGATAGAGCGGTTTTTATTGATGAGGGGGGGAATTTCGTCAATGAAGACGTACTACTTGCAATTATCGTCAAGCACGTTCTCTCCAAGAAAGTAGGCCCCGTTGTTACCCCTGTCAGCTCATCGCAGCGGATAGTCGAAGTGGCTGAAGCAGCAGGCGGTCACGTCATATGGACTCCTGTGGGGAGCATCTACGTCGCGAGGATGATGATGCAAGTAAATGCTGTGATAGGAGGGGAAGGCAATGGGGGTATCATATTCCCTGAACATCAATACTGCCGAGATGGGGCGATGACGGTAGCGAAGGTACTTGAAATAATGACCGAGCGTCGCAAGAAAATCTCTGAGCTCGTCAAAGAAATTCCCAAACGATATATGGACAAGACGAAAGTCACCTGTCGCGATCGGGATGCAACAATGCAACAAATTCGCTCATCTGTCGAAGGAAACATCGACACAACCGATGGCGTAAAGATTTGGTATGACGACGGTTGGTTGCTGATACGCCCCTCTGGGACTGAGCCAATCATTCGAATTTTTGTCGAAGCTGAAACGAAGCGAAGAGCTAGAGACCTCCTAGAAGCAGGTAAGCAACTGACCGAAGGCTGCTGATGTTAGAGCGTGCGAATCGTGTACTCTGGTCCTGGTGAGATATGAGCCTAGAAGAGCTTTTGATTCTTGATGCGGAGGCTGAAGCAGGCGAACGTAGTCGAGAGTTTTTTGTAACGGGTTGTAGTGGGTTTATCGGCTCCCATCTCGTTACTCGTCTTCTAAGTAACGGACATATCGTCACTGGCTACGACTTAATCCACCCCCAGTACGCTCACCCAAATTTTGAGTTTATAGAAGGGGATATCCTCGATTTGGAGAGACTCCAGGCAAGCATCGTTAAACCCGACGGCATCTTTCATCTCGCAGCGCAGACAAAGGTGCCTGATTCGACGCGAAATCCTGCTTACGACTTCCGTGTCAACGCGCAAGGCACGTTCAATGTGTTGTCTTGCGCCTCGGACGCTCGTTTCATTTATGCGTCGACAAGTACAGTCTATGGAACCGCTTCCGTCCCGACCACCGAAGCTCACCCGCTACGTCCTGTATCCTTCTACGGCGCTTCCAAAGCTGCTGGCGAGCTCTATTGTTCTGCATTCAACGGCATTTTGGGATTGCCAGCGATCTCTCTTCGTCTTTATAATGTCTATGGGCCAGGCAATGCAAAAGGCGTCATGTATGATCTTGTAAGGAAGCTGCAGAGGGAGGATAACACCCTTGAAATCCTCGGTACAGGACTCCAGAAGAAAGATTACGTGTATATAGATGACGTGATTGACGCCTTCGTACTTGCGTATGATAGGGGGATCCCAGGCGAGTCGTACAACATAGGCAGCGGCAGCGCCACCACCGTCAACGAGATTGTCGAGCTTATTTGCAAGTTGATGGGCCTGCGTCCCGATATCTATCGCACTGGCGGCAAGTCTTGGGAAGGCGACGTTGAGTCAACGCAGGCTGACCTTTCGCTTTTTGCTTCGTTTGGCTGGGAGCCTAAAGTCGACATGAAAGCAGGCTTACAGTACCTTTATAAATGGATTCAGGATCAACAGTGACTAGCACCGCACGAATAGCTTTGGTGGCGCATAAACTGTGTTCGCAGAGCTTTAGCGTAAAAAATAAAGCGCGAGTCCAGCCGAGTGCCAGACTCACCTGCGCATGCAGCAAATGAGCTTACTTTCTACGCTGCAACACCAAATATGCAACAACCAACAGTCCTGCTACTCCGTAGATCGCCTCAAATCCCGGCAATCCAAGGAACCCGCTGCTCGCTGTGGGTGACGCAGTCGCAATCGCCGTTCCGGACGGCGGCACTAATACGGTGTTGATCTCGTCAATGACGCCGTTTGTTGCGTTAATATCCTTTTTGGTTACCGTCGCGTTTCCAACCATTATTGTGGTGCCACTGACGGAGTAAGGTAGGGATAAACCGTTTAGCGTCGTGAGCGTGCCACTACCCGTGAAGTTATTCGCGAGCAGCTTCGTGGGAACGACATGATAAAGCAACAAGTTTGTTAGCGCCGTTTTGTTATTTTGCAAATCCGCGAGAGTTGATGCGTTAACCTTGGCAAAAGCAGCGTTGTCGGGTGCGAAGAATGTATAGTTACCAGGGCCGCTTAACACGGTGGTAAGATTTGCATTCTTCAGCAGACTTACAAGCTTTGTGAAGTTCGCATTACTCTCTACAATCTGGGCGATGGTCTGGGTTGGTTTTGCTGTCGCCGTCGTGGTTTGCGTTTGCGCGAAAGCAACGCTGGACGCTCCGACAATAGAAAGGATCACTACAGTTGCCACTACGGCAGAAAAAAGTTTCTTACTGACCATTTTTTGACCTCCAATATAGACTTAGCTTTTGCAGAGTCATGATTTCACATACGCAATAAACTTTGCTTTATCAACTTCCTACGCTGCAACACCAAATACGCAACAACCAACAGCGCTGCTACCGCGCACCGCCCTCAAAGCCCGGCAAGTCAAGGAACCCTCGGCTCTGGTGGTGCACGCCTTCTGTCGTCTATCGAATCAGAAAAAAAAGAAATAAAGCGCGAGTCCAGCCGAGTGCTAGACTCACCTGCGCAAGCTGCTCAAAGCTCACTTTCTACGCTGCAACACCAAATACGCAACAACCAACAGCCCTGCGACCCCGTAAATTGCCTCAAATCCCGGCAAGCCAAGGAATCCGCTGCTCGTTGATGTTGTCGCAGCCGTAGTCGCGTTCGCCAACTTAGTCGCGTTCGCCAACTTAGTCGCGTTCGCCAACTTAGTCGCGTTCGCCAACTTAGTCGCGTTCGCCGTCGCCGTCGCCGTCGTGGTTTGCGTTTGCGCGAAAGCAACGCTGGACGCTCCGACAATAGAAAGAATCACTACGGTTGCCACTACAGCAGAAAAGAGTTTCTTACTGACCATTTTTCACCTCCAGTATAAACCTAGCTTTCAAAGAGTCATGACTTCACATGCGCAATAAACGTTGCTTTTTTCGTTTCTGCGCGCAACTTAGATATACAAAGCCAACCGCCCCGCTACAGCGTACAACGCCTTATAATCAGCAAGTCACCGACCTGAGCTGATGCATGTTCCGAGTATTTTGGAGTCAGAAAAAAAAAGAAATAAAGCGCGAGTCCAGCCGAGTGCTAGACTCACCTGCGCATGCAGCAAATGAGCTTACTTTCTACGCTGCAACACCAAATATGCAACAACCAACAGTCCTGCTACTCCGTAGATCGCCTCAAATCCCGGTAATCCAAGGAAACCGCTGCTCGTCGATGTCGTCGCAGCTGCAGTCGTCGTCACGGACGGCGGCACTAATACGCTGCTGATCTCGTTAACGACGCCGTTCGTTGCGGTAACGTTCGCTAGCGTTATCGTCGCGTTGTAAGGGCTGGCGAACTGCACCTTGGTGCCGTTGACAGTGTATGAGATCGAGTTTCCTGCGAGCGTGGTGACCGTGCCATTCTTCGTAAAGTTGACTTTGCCTAGAATAACGTGGTTCAATAGAACTTGCGTGAGCTCCGGCGTGTTATTCTTCAAGTTGGCGATCGTCGTGTTGTTGAGCTTTGCGAAAGCAGCGTTGGTCGGCGCGAGAACAGTGTAGTTTACGGTCGTATTGTTCAGCGTCTCCGTCAGATTCGCGTCCTTGAGGAGACCCACTAGCGTTGATAAATCTGAGGTACTAGCTGCCGTCTGAGTAATCGTATTGGTCGGCGCTTGCGCGAAAGCGATACTCGACCCTGCAACGATTGAAAGAATCACCGCGGCTGCCACTACAGCAGAAAAAAGTTTCTTACTGACCATTTTTCACCTCCAAAATAGCGAGTTTTTATATGAGATTTGTGTACTCAATGAATTTCGCTTTTTCGACTATTCCGTCTCTCTAGTCTCAAGACGTTGGGCCTCGAACTCCGTAAGAATTCGGCCGGCGTGCGTAATCCAGAAATTGCTTGAGCGAGACGTCACTCTTAAAACAAGCCGAAGCAATAAAATCTTTTTGGTCTGGCTTGTGGCGCGGCAAAAAGAGTATTGCGCGCGCAAATCGCGCAAATATTGCATCTTGAGCATTTTCCATTTAGGCCCTCATGACGCCGTGCTGGCACAAGTTCAGTCAGAAATGCCGCGTAATGCGTGACTGACAGCACAAATAGCATATTGTTTTATATCTGCACCGAGAAAAGAAATGCGGAGAAGTTGACATGTCTTGGAAGGAAATAAGCCCGCTGAGCAATATCCGTAGCAAGATGGATGGGCTCTTGGAGGATGACCACGACGAGTATGTAGGACCAATTACCTCAACGCCGCCCGTCGACCTCGTAGACCTCCCTGGGGAAATCGTTGTTTTGGTTGATCTTCCAGGAGTTAGCAAGGACGACGTCAAGCTTGAAGGCAGCAGCGACATGGTGGAAATCACGGCGGAAAGAACTTCAAAATATGACGATGATGACCACCTCATAAGAGAACGCGCCCCTCGCGAATATTACCGCTCCATCAAGCTCCCCACGAACATCGATGACACTGCCGCTCGCGCGAGCTTCTTCAACGGCGTGCTCGAAGTTCACCTGCCAAAGATTGGAATTGCTGACAAGAAGTTTATCTCTATCGAGTAAGCCAGCGTATGGCTAAAGCGGATTGACGGCATCAGATAGGTTCTCTCCTCATCTTGTGCTCGGTGGGGGTAACTCTCATCATGCACCGTCACCGATGCATGAGCGATTTAGACGATAAATATCTTTTCCGGGTACTGCCGATGAATGTAAGCCGCTTGTGATTCGCGTGATAATTGAGGCATTTACGGTCGACAATGTCCCTCATGTAAAAGAAGGAGACGACATAACAGATTTTTTGCAGGACGCTGACCTTCGTGACGGGGACGTTGTCGTTGTTGCCTCGACGATCATCTCTAAGGCTGAAGGGTTAATGCAGAGTTTGGAAACTTTCTCCCCCAGCGAGCCGGCTTATAGAATCGCTGCAAGCCTTCACGAGGATCCCCGTTTCATCGAAGCCGTACTCGGCGAAACAACTGAGATCCTGATCGAGAAACCGTTCTTTCTTGTTGTGAGCAAGTTTGGTCAGGTCTGTGTCAATGCTGGGTTGGATCGCTCGAACGTGGCCGACGGTTTTGTTTTGCTCCTTCCACATGACCCCTCTGAAAATGCACGTCAGCTACGCGATCGAATAAAAGACCGGTTTGACAAAAATGTTGCTGTGATCATTACGGATACCTGCGGTAGGTCTTTTCGCGAAGGACAAACCGGAGTTGGCATAGGGTTTGCCGGAATTGCTGCGATGAAGGACTGGCGCGGCGTGAAAGACCTTGAAGGGAAAGCGTTAGAAATAACCAACGAAGGTGTTGGTGACGAAATAGCTGGTCTGGCCAACCTCATGATGGGGGAGGCAGCAGGGGGTACTCCGATCGTTATCGTGCGTGGTATCAGCTATGAGGATCGCGACTGTCCAGTGTTTCGTTCTGAAGAAACGGACATAATAAGGCGAGCAATTCAGGATGCAAATAGACAGAGCAAAGCATAGCCAGTGCAATCAGCAACAACAACGTCTCTCTGCGCTCGTCCAAAATACGCCCAGCTTCGGTGCAAACGCAGCTGCACGAATTCGGCACTCAAGTCTAAGTAACTTACAGCGGGGATACAAATTTGGAAGTCGCGCAGCGGCCACAACGAGATGATCTGGTAGTACGAGAAGCAACCTTAGATGATTTGCAATGCATTTTGGAGCTGTACGCCCAGCTCTTCTCAAACACGGATCAAGCTTCAGAGAACAGAAGAGATCTGCTCTCCGCGCATTATGAGGCATTTTCGGAGATCAAACGAAGCCCGGAAAGCTATGTGGTTGTGGCCGAATCAGCTGGGGCAGTTGTCGGAACGATAGCGATCTCAATGATCCCAAACCTGTCACATTGTGGCAGGCCTTGGGCAGTTATTGAGAACGTCGTGGTAGACGAACGAGCTCGAAAGTCGAGCATTGGTGCGTCATTGATGCAACACGCAATAGGTCTTGCGCGAGCCCGAGGATGTTTTCGGGTTATTCTCTCAAGCAGTGTGCACAGGGAGGGTAGCCACAAGTTTTACCAGAGACTGGGGTTAGAAGCCTTTGGCTACAGTTTCAACATCCACTTTCCGCCTGGTGGAAAGGTCTAAGCCCGCCTGGTGGAAAGGCCTAAGCATAGCCCATATGGGCGTGCAATAGACTCACTCAATTCAAGCCTCGCGTTGATTTTGGTCTGCGTACCAAGATTAGTATTTTGAGCAAAAACAGAGCGTCCCGGCCGGGATTTGAACCCGAGTCTTGAGCTCCGCAGGCTCATAGGATATCCACTACCCCACCAGGACTCGCATATGTCTATGTGCTTAAGGGTATAAATCGGTATTCAATCTGAGCGGTGGGGGCTTTCGACGTATCTCGCTATGTCACTACCTACTTCGGATGTGGTCGAGCTGCCTCCAAGGTCAAACGTTCGCACTTTACGTTCGCGCAGGTTGCGCTGAATAGCGTTCATAACGCCGTTCGCAGCCTGCATTTCGCCAAGACTCTCAAGGAGCATTGCCCCTGCCCAAATGGTAGCAATTGGGTTGACTTTGTTGAGTCCCTTATATTTTGGCGCTGATCCGTGAATCGGTTCAAACATTGACGTTCCTTCAGGGTTTATGTTGCCGCCCGGAGCTAGCCCTAGACCCCCTTGCACCATAGCCCCTAGATCCGTTATTATGTCGCCGAACAAGTTTGGAGCTACAACGACGTCAAACCATTCAGGATTCTTCACCAGCCACATCGTCATTGCGTCGACGAGGTTAAAATCGGTCTTAACTTCTGGATAACGCGAGGCCGTTTCGGTGAATATCTGACGCCAGAAGCCATAAATGTCAGTCATCGCGTTCATTTTGTCGACGCTCGATAGGTGCCTCCCTCTTCGGGTTGCCAGCTCAAAAGCGTACCGCATAATGCGCTTCGTGCCCTCAGCTGATATTAGCCCCAGCTGATAGGCTATTTCGTCGCTATCAGAGTCGATGTCAAGGCCGAACTTTACATTGTATAGGTTGCGGGTTACATCTGCATCGCGGTGGACGCTGCCTTTCTTGACACGGCCTCCTACGCCCACGTAGAGGTCTTCAGAGTTCTCGCGCACGACTACATAATCAATATCATCAGGACCCTTGTCTCGAATTGGTGTTTCTACGCCTTCTAGCAGCCGAATAGGACGGAGATTTATGTACTGGTCGAAGTAAAACCTCAGTGCGAAGAGAATTCCGCGCTCGAGGACTCCAGGGGGGACACGCGCGTCGCCGACCGAGCCGAGGTAGATAGCGCGATAGTCGCTCAGCTCTTTGAGCGCATCCTCTGACAAAAGTTCTCCCGTTGCGAGGTAATGCTCTGCTCCGTACGGGTACTCTTTCCACTCGATATCGAACCCATACATACGGCCGGTCGCTTCGAGAATCTTCTTCCCTTCGGCGATGACCTCCGGTCCGACGCCGTCTCCAGCGATTATCGGGATTTTGTACGTCTTCATTTTGGCTTCACCATAAGTGTTCGAGAAGCAGTGAAACAAGTCACCACGACGAATCCGTCTCAGTTTCGCGGGGCTCCCGTTTTTTAAGCTGCGTGCCGCTTTTTACGTATTCGACGAGTCCGCCCGCTTCTATGATGTTCTTTATAAACGGCGGAAAAGGCATTATCGCGTATTCTTTTTTCCTAGTCTCGTCGTAGATGCTGCCCTTTTCCAAATCGACGTGCAGAATATCTCCGTCCTCGATTTCGGTTGTGTCGCATTCGATGACAGGCAGTCCGATGTTTATGGCATTTCGAAAAAAGATCCGTGCGAACGAACGTGCAATAACGATGCTGACGTTATCTCTTAAAGCCAAAGGCGCGTGCTCTCGTGAGGAACCGCAGCCAAAGTTCTCTCCAGCGACGACGATGTCGCCGTTGATGACCTGATGAGCAAAGTTGGGGCGGACGTTTTCGAACGCGTGCTTTGCGAGATCTTGTGACGAGTTGAGCACGAGATACTTACCTGGAATGATGGCATCCGTGTCAACGTTATCGCCAAACTTCCAAGCCCTACCAGTCAAGCCCCCTTTGGGTCGTGTCATGTTCCACTCCTAGTGCGACCTCGGATCGGTTATTACGCCGTCGATCGCGGACGCCGCAGCCGTCGCCGGTGAACAGAGGTATACTGAAGCCTCCGGGCTTCCCTGTCTTCCGACGAAGTTTCTGTTTGAAGTGCTTAGGCCCACCTCGCCGGGACCTAGTAGCCCAAATGACCCGCCCATACACGGCCCGCAACACGGGGCCTCTACTAGAGCGCCACTGTCGGTAAAGATATCCATAAGGCCCGTTTTAAGCGCTCTCTGGTACTCGGTTCTCGAAGCCGGGATGATTATCATCCGCACTCCACGTGCCACTTTCTCGCCTTCCAGTAACTCCGCAGCCGCTTTTAGATCTTCGTACCGACCGTTTGTGCACGAACCAATGAAGACCTGATCTATGTGCTGCCCTTCGACGTCTGTAACAGGCACTACGTTGTCGACTTGATGGGGCTTTGCGACCATCGGCACCATCTCAGTCGCAGCATAGCGTCGCACAACTTTTGTCGCATCATCGTCTGAGCGCAGAGCGAAGTCTCCGTCGAGTGCTCGTTCTTCCAAGAACGTGGCTGTCGTTTCGTCGGGGGCGATTATCCCCGTTTTTCCTCCCATCTCGATTGCCATGTTGCACACGGTCATCCTATTCGCGATGTCCATGTGCGTGACAGTGTCACCACGAAACTCACACGCCTGGTAGGTGGCGCCATTTATGCCGATGTCGCCAACGATAGTGAGTATCAGATCTTTGGCATACACACGCCGTCCAAGGCTTCCATTAATATCAAATGCGAGGGTCTCTGGCACTTTGAACCAGAGTTTTCCCGAAGCAAGGGCCACCCCCATGTCGGTTGAGCCGACACCTGTCGCAAACGCTCCTAAGGCCCCGTACGTGCAGGTGTGCGAGTCAGCGCCGATAATAAGCTCCCCTGGAAGCACGTGCCCCTTTTCGACCATGACCTGGTGGCACACTCCCTCTTGCACATCATAGTTGAGGATCCCCTGTCTTTTTGCAAACTTCCGAAGCTCCAAGTGATTGACTGCGGCGTCGATCGAGTCAGCAGGTACTTGGTGGTCAAAAAGCATGATTACTTTTGTAGGATCCCATACCCGGTCTGTTATTTCGTAGAGGGTCTTTACTGCAAGAGGTCCAGTAATATCGTGAATCATAGCGACATCTATTGCAGCTTCGACAAAATCGCCCGCTTTCACGGTTCTTCCCACAGATTTCGAGAATATCTTCTCGGAAATGGTCTGCCCCATTCTCGATTTGCCCCTTATGCAAAAAACAACGCGTAGGCCGCTCTCATAACACGCGAAGAAAGTATAAAAATATTTCATCGCGAAAAGGGGCGCGTACGGCAACCGTGCCTCAGTGACACTCCGTTCTCTCAAGGGCCCTCTCCCTTTCACTGCCTTGTTGGGCTTCGTACGTGCCTGTATCTCTTTTGACAAAGTTATTAAGATAGGGGCGTGTACTACGGTAAGTGCAAGGAAATATGGACGTTCTCTCCGACGACTTGGCGAGCATCTACCAGCGCCTGACCACCACAATCTCGAAAGAGGAGTTCGCGGCTAGAGTGCGGCAGAAGGTGGAGGACATGTCGGGCTTGTGTGACGAGAAGACGGCGGCATTGCTTGTCGCCCACGAGCTCGGTATCGACACGGTCGTGCAGATCGCACAAATTGATGCACAAACGGGAACTGTCGCATTTGTTGGCAAGCTCACGCGTGTCTCGCCGACACGAGAGTTCTCCCGCGACGGCGATGTAGGATATGTTGCCAATCTCGTCGTGTCGGACGCAACGGGTTCAATTCGCGTAGTTTTGTGGAATGACCTCGCGCAACACGTCGAAGAGCTTCAAATTGGGCAGACTCTGAAGATTGCGGGAGTCGTGAGGGATGGGGGATACGGCCTAGAAGTAAATGCACGAGAAATTGAGGTCGATGAATCAGTTGCCAAAACCGAAATCGAGCCTCCTAAGGGCACGGAGGGCATCGCCAACCTCATCGCAGGGCTAAACGGGGTTGACGTGCGAGGGGTTATACTCGAGCTTCAGCCGGTGCGTACTTTTTCTAAGCGCGATGGTTCCGTTGGAAAGGTCACGAACGTGATGATAGGCGACGAAACGGGAAGGGTGCGCGTGACGCTTTGGGACGATCTTGCTGAGAATGTGGTTGATTTTGTTTCGGGAGACGTGCTCGACATTAAGAACGGGTATACCCGCGAGCGCTACGGACGGCTCGAAGTGCACGTAGGTGATCGGGGATCGCTCCAAAAAGGGACGGGGCGTATTGAGTTCGCTGAGAAGTTCATCCCTATTCGGGACGTCCAGGCAGAAATCCCGTGTACCGTTGCGGGAATCATTGAAGAAGTAGGAGCGCTCCGCGAATTCACCAGAGGTAATGGCAGCGTAGGAAAAGTCAGAAACATAGTGGTGAGCGACGATACGGGTGAACTACGAGTCGCCCTTTGGGGTGACAAGGCGCTAACGATCTCTGAAGAGGATATGCAGAGCCAGATCACACTGCGCGATTGCATGCCGAAAAATGGACTTAACAATCAGCTCGAACTGAGTGTAGACTGGAGAAGCGGCCTATGCTTAGCAAATAAGATCGGACGCGCCCAAAAAGAGCACGCGGCCCCACAAGAAAGTGCCGATGCCGGCATTACGGGGACCGTCATATCATCGGCTATGGCCGTGTGTGTCGATAACGGGGTCGATTACCTGACTTTTGATAAAGCATTCGACAATCTGGCGCTGACCGTCGGGGATGAGGTTACGGTTGTCGGTATCAAAACGAACGATAAGTTTGAGGCGAAAAGCATAGCAAAACTGCCGCAGGAAGTGGCATCGCGAAAGCTTGAGACAATCAAGAGAAGGCTCAATGCGTTCCATTCATCAATTTGATCGACGGAAATGCAACACTTTCGCTCTGCACTCAAAAGTCTTTAGAGGGCAACAATTGATTAGCGTATAAGACTCTTCAAGGGTTGCAAAAAAAGGGGAGGTTGGGTAGATGGAAGAGGTAGAAGAAATTGTTGGTTTTGGAATAGAAGACCTGCCAGGCGTAGGCCCTGCTACCGCGGAAAAGTTGAAGGAAGCTGGTTTTAACTCAGTGGAAGCAGTTGCCGTAGCATCCCCTTCGGAGTTATCAAATGCGGCAGATCTCGGTGAGGCTACCGCCTCCAAGATCATAATAGCGGCTCGCCAAGCTGCAGACATTGGCGGTTTTGAGACAGGCGACGTCATTCTTGAAAGAAGGCGACACGTAGGCAAACTTACGATCGGAAGCAAGGCTTTTGACGAGTTGCTTGGCGGGGGTATGGAGACCCAAGCAATTACCGAGCTTTACGGAGAATTCGGCTCAGGAAAGACGCAAGTTGCGCATCAGCTTGCGGTGAACGTTCAGCTCGCGCGTGAAAGCGGCGGCCTTGACGGATCGTGCATACTAATTGACACCGAGAACACCTTTCGACCGGAGCGCATCAGCCAGATCGCGGCAGGTCTCGATCTCGATCTCGAAGGCGTACTGAGAAACATCCACGTCGCGCGAGCCCACAATTCCAATCACCAAATACTCCTCGTCGAAGCGGCAAGCGAGCTATCGGAACAACTCAAGGCGACTGAGCTTCCCGTAAAACTTCTTATCGTAGACTCGCTAACTGCCCATTTTAGAGCCGAATATGTTGGCAGAGGTACGCTTGCAGACAGGCAGCAAAAGCTGAACAAGCACCTGCATGACCTTATGCGTTTCGGAACGTTGAATAATGCAGTCGTACTCGTCACTAATCAAGTTCAATCAAAACCTGACGCATTTTTCGGCGATCCAACCCGACCGATCGGTGGCCATATATTGGGGCACACTGCGACTTTCAGGTTGTATTTGAGAAAATCGAAAGGAGGCAAACGCATAGCACGCCTTGTAGACTCTCCGAACCTTGCTGAAGGTGAAGCGATATTTTCGGTGGAGTCTGAAGGAATACGCGACTAAACGAGCACAGCCAGCGTTTCGCCGTTGTCCTAAGCCACCGTTGACCGTGACCTTGATCAAAGCTGTAGCGTTTGATATCGACGGAACGTTAACCTTTCGCGACCGTTCACTGGAGCTGGCCGCAGTTGAATCCATTCGACAGCTAACCGTCCCCGTTGTTTTAGCGACTGGCAACATTTTGTGTTTTGCTACTGCGCTAGCGGTCACAATCGGCAATATCTCGGCCGTGATAGCTGAAAACGGAGGGATCGTTACTGACGGCAAATCAAAGATTGTCAGCGGCAATATTGACGCATGTCGCCGAGCAGCCCGAGAAATCGAAGGCAGTGGCGTGCTGACGCTTAAAAGAATCAACTCTGGAGAACGCGTCACCGAGATTGCCTACAGCAGGGACACCTTGTCGGTCTCAGACGTAGAATTATTTCGTAAGCTAGTCGCACAGTGCTGTGATGACGTCACCGTCGTTGATTCGGGGTTCGCCCTCCACATCAAGGACGCGCACGTCAACAAGGGCGTCGGCTTGGCTAAAGTCGCGGAATTACTTAACATTCCCCTCAACAAATTTGCAGCGTTCGGTGACTCAGAAAATGACGTACAAATGTTAGAAGTGGCTGGTACGGGAATTGCCGTCGGCAACGCAGATCCTAAAGCACGAGCTGCCGCAAGTTACGTCGCCAAGCAACCGAATGGCTTAGGCGTCGTTGAAGGGCTTAGATACCTACAGTTACTGTAACTAGTGTGGCAGCCCGCGAACGCCTGCGAGGTTTCGTGCCGTTAATCCACTTACTATGAACACAAGCCCCGCCGTACCTTGTCTCGTAACCCACCCTTCCTCACAGCTATAAAAATGGCGATCAGAGGTTTACAGCAAGCAGCTTGCCATTCAAAGTTCAAAGTACTGCTTGACGATTTTATAGGCGCAGAACTCGCCACACATAGTGCAGGTGTTTGTATCTGAGGGCATTCGCTCTTTTCGCACCTGCGCTGCCCTCTGTGGATCTAAAGCAACCTCAAACTGTTTTGCCCAGTCGAGTTCGTTGCGCGCTTCTGCCATCTTGAGGTCATCACCCCGGTCCCCAAGCTTAATCATGTCTCCAACGTGAGCCGCAATGCGAGCCGACACTACCCCGAGGCGCACGTCTTCCGGATATGGCAGCGCAAGGTGCTCTGCGGGAGTGACATAGCAGATGAAATCAGCGCCATATGAAGAGGAAAGAGCCGCGCCAATCGCCGCCACGATATTATCATAGCCCGGTGCGACGTCCGTCACGAGAGGTCCGAGCATGTAGAAGGGCTTCTCGCCTGTTAAGCGCTTCTGCAACACAACGTTGGCTTGAATCTCGTCGATCGGTATGTGCCCTGGACCCTCTACTATCGTTTGCACGCCAAAGTCGTGTGCTTTGTCAGAGAGCTCGGCATTTATGATTAGCTCTTGAATCTGTGCCCTATCAGTAGAATCGTGCACAGCGCCCGCGCGCATGCCGTTTCCCATGCTGAGAGTGACATCGTGTCGCTTGAGGATTTCCAGGAGGTACTCAAATTCGCTAAACAACGGGTTTTCTTTCTCGTTGTGCGCCATCCAGGCCGACATCAAGGCCCCACCTCTTGAACAGAGGCCAGCGTGCCGCCCCTGAGCCTTAAGCCTTTCGAGTGTAACCCAGTTTATCCCCGTGTGAATTGCCATAAAGTTGGTGCCGAGTTTTGCTTGTTCTTCGGTAACTCTAAAGAGGTCATCCTCTCGCATATCAACGATTGAGCCGGAATTCCGTGCTGCCTCAATAAACGCTTGATAAAGTGGTACGCTTCCGACGGAGAGGGAAGTTGCTTGGATAACCTTGCGTCTGATTTCATAGAAGTCGCCAGCGGTCGAAAGCTCCATTATGGAATCGGCGCCAGCAGCCTCAGCTACTTTTGTCTTTGCGACTTCGAGATCGACATCAGCTATGTCTGACGACGTCCCAACAGAAGCATTAACCTTCGTTTTAAGCCCCTTGCCAATACCGATCGGTTTAGTGTCCCGATATGGGCTTACTGGAAGTACGATCTGTCCATTCGCAATTCCGCGACAGATAAACTCTGGTGTTACTCCCTCAGCAGAGGCGACAACCTTCATCTCGTCAGTAATGATTCCTTGCTTTGCGTGATCAATTAGCGTCATGATTCACCCCATGTTCTTTCGGTCAGGCGATGGCAACGGAGAATCCGTTCAGTGCCGATTACAGATCTCTTTCGCTTAAAACGTTCGGTTGCTTGTCCTTAGTTATAGTCTTATGGTTAAAAAGTTGCTTTTTTTGATCGCATTTTTTTTAATTTTTAAAAAAAATATTTGTTAAATACATATTATTGCTTCGTTTTAATGAATTCGAGTCTTCAGATAAAAGAAATTTGATCTTTGTCAAATTTTAATGATTTAGCTCGCTATTTCTTGTACCTGCTAAGCACTGCGTGAGCTTCGTCCCAGTTGTAATCATAAATATGCATTGAATTGCCAACCGTGCACAACGTCCCCAACCTCAATCCGGTCGGCTCCAACATCTCTTTCTTGATTAATGAAAGCCACGCATTAATGTTAGCTTCGTACGCTTGAAAAACGTCCCAGCTGCGATACATAATATGGACGTCAAGCCTGTCATTAGGGTGGAGGTACACCCAAATTCGTTGAAAACAAGGTTGATCTTCTTCCTTAAGACAATCAATTTGAGGAATCCACGTGATTGCCTGAATGCGCTTCGATCCAACCCGTTTCTTCAAAAGCTGCTCCTGTATCCAGGCCAGCTGATCGATTCCGTGGCTTTCAACCAGTCGTTCTAGATAAGTGTACTCAAAGTGGTGCTGATGCAGGTAGGCGCGATCGAACTGCTTTTTGTACTCCTCCACTCGTGCTTTTGTACAAAACGCGTCACCTTTATGCCAGCCAAAACTAGGCTTGTCGATTTCGATCATCCCCATGAGAATCTGGCGCGCTTTAAGCCCGTACTCCGTGTCGACGACGTTGCCAAATTCCATGATGTGCCTGATCGCTTTGTACCACGCCTCGGGGAGAGTCAGTGTTGTTATAGACATCATTTTTTTGCACCACCTAGAACGCCTCTCAGCGAATCGCGGACGCACGTACGCACGCCGTGGGTTTCGAATGTAAATCTTCCGGTGCTTCCTTCACTCAGCGCCGAAGGAAAAAAAAAGCCTCGGGAGGGATTTGAACCCCCGACCTATTGATAACTTGCTCGGCATGTATGTGCTCCCACACATCGATGCATTAGGCGCGGTGTTGCGTCCCAGTTACAAGTCAATCGCTCTTCCAGGCTGAGCCACCGAGGCGCATAAAGGCGTTTTTATGTATGCTCCCCTATACTTATACGTTTTTAGTGCGCGACCGCGAAGGAATGGGCTGACTAACGGACGCTAACATGCCTCTTGGAGGTCTTTTGCGTCGATAAGCGCCTGGACTCCGGGCAAGATGTCCCCGGCCAAGAAATCTATACAAGCTTTACCTCCGGTCGAAACGTGTGTGATGTGTTTGTCAATGCCAATGTTCCGTGCTGCAGCAGCAATGTGCCCCCCACCCAAAATCGAGAACTTTGCTTGAGCCGCCGCTTTTAATGTTTCATTGGTCCCAAGTGCAAATGGTTTTAGTTCGAAGACACCGGCAGGCCCATTTATTACCACGGTTCCTGCAGCTTTGAGCTCAGCTGAATACGCTACAATCGTCTCGATGCCGATATCGTCTATTGGGTAAGCCTTTGGTAACGCTGAAATTGGCGTTTCAAGACGCTTGCCGTTATCATTTAGTGCGACATCGAGAGGGGTTACAATTTTGCCGTCGAACTTGTCAAGCAATCTTTTGCATATTTCGAGATAGTTTCCGTATCCTGACGACTTTATGTAATCGAGGCTTGGGGGCCCTATGTCGACTCCTGATGCCGCCAAAAAAATGTTTGCTACCAGCCCCGTGACGAGCACCTTGTCCGCGCTGCCTTTTGAAAGAACGTGCTCGATAACTTTGATGCTGTCGTCTGCTTTCGTGCCTCCAAGCATGAACAATCGCGGCCGCTGGGAAGTGGTAAGCGCCTTTGTCAGCATGTCCACCTCTCGTTCCATCAGCTTGCCAGCGCCTGACATTAAAGCGCGCGGAAAAGCCACGATGGACGTTTGGGCGCGGTGGGCTGTGCCAAATGCATCATCAAGGTAAAGATCGCATAGGAGCGATAATTGCGTGACGAGATGGGTTTTGGTAAGATCTTCGACCGGAGCTTTGAGCATCTCTTCGGAGCTAAACCGGACGTTTTCGAGGAGCACCACGTCTCCGATCGCCATTTCTTTCACGGATTGTCCCACATTACGCCCGTAAATATCGTCGACATACGTTACGTCCTTTCCAATGAGCGAGGAGAGCTTTTCGGCGTGCCGCTCCATTGTGGTGAAATCTCGCTTTCCGGGCCGTGACTGATGTGCGAGCAGCACGGTCTTGGCATCTTCCAAAGCTGCAATAGTCGGGACGTGGCCGCGAAAACGTACGTCATCCAGAATCTCTCCGTTGGGGCCGATTGGGGAATTCAAGTCAACACGTACAAGAACCACTCGCCCGTGCGTATCGAGATCATCAATCGTAAGAAATGGCGGCATAGCCGAGCCTATGTCGAAGTGTACGATATAAACGTATCTAATTGTGGCTAAAAAGGCCTCAGCGGAGTTGAGCACCCGTCGCGAAGCCCATGTCGGCTGGCGATAAGCTGAGGCGCACTGACGGACTATTAATCCAGCTTACGATCTGCTGGTCGCGGCATACATCAGAAACGGTCAGCGGAGGTGAGACGATGAGGGGGAGGGCAAGTCGCAGTTGTCCAAGCTCGGGCACGGCAAACGTTGCTTTGCCGATGATCCAATCAGGCTTCACTGGCTCCAGCGGTGGTGTGCCACCTAAAAGCAATGGTTGGTCATACTCTGTGTTAGCGTCGCCCTTGGTGATGTATCCGGCGTTAGCAGCCGTTTGATTGTTTGGCAGCCGGTCACCCGCGTTTACCCAATACATCGCCCGGTGTATGATAGGCGTCGCGCTATGGTCACCGTTAGGATAGTAGACGATAACATCGCCGTATTCGCCAAAGCTCTTGTAGTTAATGGCCTGACCTTGTTGCGACGTGATGATGTTCGTCGGTCTAGTAATGAGCACGAGGTCGCCAATATTTATGTGGGGTTCCATGCTGCCCGATTCCACGGCCACCAGGGGAGTTACGGTCCCTGAGTACGCGTAAACGATCGATATTATAATGGCGACAACGAGCAACGCTACTAATATATCACGTAGAAGTGCTAACCAGTAATTGTCAGTCTTCCAGAATCTCTTTGCACGTTCTCTAGTTTGATCCTGCATGTATTTCTGCCAAAACGTGTAAAATGTGGTACTAAGCTGGCTGACGTATGACCATAGTCATGATGCTTTATATAATCTGCCGAAACGCGTTTAGGGGCTGGCGCTAGCGAGGCGATTCGCCTCAACACTCAGGCAAGCCACGCCCAGCGTCACAAGCAGGAGGACGGATTTCGCCATGGTCGTATTGGTTCACAACGTGCATAAAGGTCTCATAAATCACACACTGCCATGATCCGAACCGACATAATTCAAAAGTTCACTGAAAGCGGCTTCCTCATCACGCAAGAAGCGGTGATGACGATTCAAGAGACTGATTTGCCCTTAGACCTAGTCAATGAGATTCTGAAACACGTTGATGAATCTGTGGTCGTCATCGCACCGCTTCACGTCACGGCGGCAAAAGAATCGCTGAACTCTGAGAAAAAAGTAGTGAGGTCGTTAGCTTTTACTCAAACCGAAGATGAATCCGCCGACGTACTGGCAACGACGGAAGTAGGCGAGACGGACGTGACAGGGGAGCATCTCGAACCTCGTCGGAAGCCACGGCCGATAACAGTTCTTGCGGACATTACTGAGAGTTCCACGTGTGTCGGCACATACGAGGAATTCGTGCGTTATTTCAGAAACAGGTATGATCGCCTCAGCGAAATCATAAGGAAGCGGCTGAGTTCCCGACCCATAGAGAGCTTGACCTATTGGAACCGAAGGCGCGAAGGGTGGTTCGACGATGAGCGCGGGACGGGTGGAAAAATCTCCATCATCGGCTTGGTGAACGAGACGCGCGACACGCCAAACGGCCATCGAGTGCTCGAGCTCGAGGATCCTACAGGATACTTCAGCGGGATTGCGTTAAAAGACAAAGGTGCCTATGACGCTGCTCTGCAAGTCGTGCTGGACGAGGTGGTTGGCATCACTGGGTCTCTCTCGTCGGACGGAAAAGTACTCTTTATCGACAACATTACGTGGCCCGACATTCCTCCGCAACACCAACCCACGCACGCAGAAAACGACGTGCACGTAGCGCTGACGTCAGACATTCACATTGGCAGCAAGACCTTCTTAACAGGTGCGTGGAAGGATTTTGCTGAGTGGGTAGCGTCGAGCGAAGACGAGAGAGCCCAAAAAATTGCTTACGTGATCGTGGCTGGTGACATCGTTGATGGCATCGGCGTGTTTCCAAATCAAGAGGACGAGTTAGCTATCGACGATATCGACGACCAATATGCTGCGGCAGCGTCCCTGTTTGAAATGCTTCCGTCGAACATCTCCATCATAGTCGCACCTGGAAATCACGATGCGGTACGCCAGGCAGAGCCGCAGCCTGCGCTTTCAAGCGATTATGCAAAAAGCTTCGGTAACAATGTTACGTGTATCGGAAACCCCTCGCTGATTGAGCTATGCGATGTAAAGATACTCATATATCACGGCAGGGCTTTGGATGATATCATCGCGGCGATTCCCGGTTGCTCGTATGGCAATCCGGATGGCGCGATGAGAGAGATGCTTAAAAGACGACATCTTTCCCCAGTATATGGGAATAGGGTTTCCATAGCTCCCGAGAGCACCGATCACTTTATCATAGACAATATACCCGACATTCTTCATTGCGGGCACGTACACACCATAGGCGCGTCGCACTACAGGGGAGTCACGGTGGTCAACTCAGGTGCGTGGCAAGGTCAAACGAGTTACCAAAGATCGCAAAACATCAATCCGAGACCAGGGATCATGCCGGTGTGTAATCTTGGGTCGATGGAGACGACATTTGTTAATTTCCTAGAACATAACGGGCACTAATTCCGGCTGAAGAAGGTGGCAATTGCAGCTGATTTCGACGTGGTCCAGCTGACCGCCGCTTGGTCTGTTCGTAGGAATAGAACGTAGTTGCCATTCTGTGGTTTCGCAGATGAGCGTGACTAAAGCCACTAATAAGAGTAACGGGACGTTGTCGCGGTGTGCCCCCTTCGGCAGCTTGCGCTGAGCGTCAACCCACGCTCATGGGGGCCATCAAATCGTCCATTGAATATACTCCCGGCGGCTGCTTTACTATAAAGCGTATAGCCAGCATCGCGCCACTGGCAAATGCCTGTCTGCTGTGGGCCCTATGGATAATCTCCAACCGCTCGCCGTCGCCAATGAACAATACGGAGTGATCGCCGACGATATCCCCTGCCCGTATGGAGTACGATCCAATCGTACGCGAACGATCAACGCTTTTAATGATATCAATCGCTTTGACCGCCGTTCCGCTCGGCGCATCAATTTTGTGCTTATGGTGGGCCTCTATAAGCTCCGCAGCGTACGCAGCGCTCGGAAGGCCTTCTGATGCCGCTTTTATCAACTGAAAAAAGACGTTGACGCCGATCGAAAAATTAGGCGAAATTATCGCCGCGACCTTGCTCTCGACCGCTTCTTTCGCCTCTGCACGTTGCTCCGCGGTGAACCCAGTGGTTCCGACGACGAGTCTCACACCAGCACGTGCGGCAGCTTTGATGATCTCGACCGATGAAGCAGCAACTGTAAAGTCAACTAAGACGTCAGGCTTAACGGTGTTGAGCGTGTTGGCAAGCTTAGTCGCGTCCGTCACGCTAGGGTCGCAAATCTGTTTGTCAAATGCTGCGACAACCACCATATCCGAAGCTTGCGCCACGTTGTCAATGATCATCCGCCCCATTCGGCCACACGCGCCTGTCACTGCAACCGTTATCTTGTCGTTTGTTGTCATACCGCTGCCACGGATGAGTGCGTCTCGCATTTAATCTGCGTAGGCCGCAAGCGTCTCCTTTAGTTTGACGACGTTTGGCTCTACCATCATGGTTAGGGGCAATCTGAGCGGTCCGCCCGCAAGCCCGAGCAAGTCACACGCCTTTTTGACGGGAATGGGATTTGTCTCGATGAATAGCGCCTTGAAAAGCGGGGCAAGTTGATAATGGACGTCGCGCGCTTTCGCAAAGTTGCCCTCAAGGCATAACTGTGCGAGTTGCCCCATTTGCTTCGGAAGGATATCTGCTGTGACTGAGATGACTCCGGTCGCCCCGAGGGCCATCATAGGGAGGGTCAATCCGTCGTCTCCCGAAAGAACGGAAAATTCAAGGCCGCGGGTAATCTCAATGATATTTGAAATCTGGGTGAAGTTCGCGCTTGCCTCCTTCACGCCTGCAACGTTACTGTACTCGTGTGCCAGAGTGCTGATCGTTTCCGGATCCATGTTGATGCCGGTACGTCCTGGAATGTTGTACAAGATAAGGGGGATCTCACACGCCTGTGCAATAGCGCTAAAGTGCTTAATCAGTCCACTTTTCATCGGTTTGTTGTAGTAAGGGACGATCAATAGGGCCGCATCAGCGCCGGCATCTTGTGCGTACCGGGTCAGCTCGACCGCTTCTGCGGTGTTATTTGATCCGGTCCCTGCGATAACGGGAACGCTCGCCGCGTCTACGGTAAGTTCAACCAGTTTCTTATGCTCATCAAACGTTAGCGTCGCGGATTCACCAGTACTGCCGCAAGGCACCAGCCCTGCAACGCCCCCCTTCTCAAGATAGGCTATGTTAGAACGCATCCCCTCTACGTCGATTTCTTCTTCGTCCGTAAATGGCGTGACCATCGCAGGGTACGCGCCCTCGAATCTCATGACTTTCTCCTGTTGCCGATCTCTACCCTGTGCGTTATATATCCGGCAACTCTGTTCCTAATGTTCTTGCTCTCGATGTTCGTGTATTCCGACACGAGCAATTTATTCTTTTCATAATCAGAGCTGAATATCTCCCGATGTCCTCGGAGTAGCTCTGCTGATATGCTTTTAATATACGTGGGTCTGATACTTCCCGTGAAATCACCTCCGTATTCCTTTTTTAGCTGAGAAAGGCGTTACTTGATCACCTCAGCGCCGATGAGATCTTCACAACTGTATCGGCCACCCGTTGCGCTGAGTGGCCGAAAATGAGGACCATAGCTTCCTTGCCCACGCTCTCGCGGTCGTATATGACGTCAGGCACGCCCGTGCCCTGTGTCAAGCTTCTCTCGATAGCGTGCGCAATGCCCCACTCGATCGTACTCATTGCGTCAGGCTCCTGCCGCCTCTCCAAGCACTTTGTTGCGAGGTTGAGCTCTTGGCACGCGCGAATCACCTCGTCTGAGTACCGTAAGTTCATTGCGCTCTTCATATCGGCATCGTGGTTCAACGCGGCTAATATAGCCCATCCTACGTGACGACTCGCGCCAAAGGTCACGCAGCCAACAGGCGTGATAGCGTCCCCGACTTTCACGATTCGTCCCCTGACCGCAGCCACTTCTGCTAGGTTCTTTGCGCCCGAAATTGCCATCGCTAAGTTGCTTCCGACCTCAGGTATAAGGTGTGGGTTTATAGCCTTAATGGTGCGCAGCCCCGCCTCGACGTCGAGTAGCGTCAGGTAACGCTCGGCCCTCTGTAGCGTCGCCGCAAACTGATTCACAGCGCCGGGGCCAGAGCCAACGCGTTCGCTGTTTCTTATGGCGTCGGTGACGAACGTCTTTGCCATTACGGCGCTCTGTTTTACGGGGTACCCTTTAGCAAGGAAAACGGTCAGAGCTGCCGAGAAGGTGCATCCTGCCCCGTGCGTTCCCCCCTTAATCAGCTTGCCTCTAAGCAGCTGAAAACTGCCATCATACAGCACGTCGGTCCCGCTCAAATGGCCTCCCGTGACAATAACCGATTTAGGACCGAGAGCGTAGATTTCGCAGGCGGCACGCTTCATATCATCGAGATTGCGTATAGCAATCCTGGAAATGGCCTCTGCCTCTGATATGTTTGGCGTTACGACTGCCGTTTCGGGCAGCAGTCGCGCGAGGAGCTCTCTAAGCTCCCCTATTACCAACCGCCCACCCGCTTCGGCGTCTATAACCGGATCGACCACGATCGGAACCTTATGCTGCGAAAGCACATCAGCTACCGCTTCTGCGATCTCGACGGTCGCGAGCATTCCCGTCTTGACGCATCGAATATCAATATCGGAGAGCACCGCACTCATTTGCGCAACGACGAGCTCAGCGGGCAGATTGTACACGTCTAGGACGCCGAGCGTGTTTTGTGCGGTAATCGCCGTAATAATTGAGGTTCCGAACACCCCGAGAGCAGCAAAGGTGCGCGCGTCTGCTTGAATGCCAGCTCCGCCCCCTGAGTCCGATCCTGCGATCGTCATAACTGCAAGCATCTACAGTGGTAATGCATTAGCACTTATATATTTGTAATCTAAATCCCTCCTGTTGCGGTAGAAATCAAAAATAGCGCTCTGACGAACGTTTTTTATGGGTGTGGAGTCGTTCCACTGGAAATGAGGGGGTCGATGGTATTTGTGCCCGAAGACGAGATAGATTCACCCTTTGAAGCTTTAACGAAGACTTGGAATGAGCAGTATGCCTTGCACCATGTCCTTTGGAAAGGGCCGTATGATCTCTCTCCCGTAATACAGCGACTCGCCCCAGGCGCTAACGTGCTCGACGTTGGCTGCGGTTCTGGGCGGTATCTCTTGCCGCTTGCCAGAAGCGGCTTTAGAGCAGTTGGGGCTGACATTTCGCGGCAAGCGCTGGCAATGCTCGGTCCCCAATACGTGCGCGTTGTCGCCGATGTCCGGCAGCTTCCGTTCTCAGATTGCAGTTTCCATGCTGTCACGTGTTACGGGGTGCTCCAGCATCTTACGCTAGCTGGGCAAGTGAAAGCCGTCAGTGAACTGTTTCGAGTCTTGCGGCATCAAGGTTTAGCGTTTGTCGAAGTTGCCGGACAGCTTGATATGCGCTATGGCCGCGGCGAGCGGATAGCTACCGATACCTTTGTTCGAGGGGGGATCCCACACCACTATTTTTCTCAGTCTGAGCTGCACGAGCTCCTTCAATCAGCAGGATTTGCGGTTCTGACGCTCGACGACAAGGTCACTAAAAAGCAGTACGACAACGTAATTCGCCAAAGGCATCGCATCTTCACGGTGATGGCAAAGATCTAGCGTTCCTCGATCGTCGCCCTCGTGTCCGAAGAATCTGACAACTTACAAGAAAGGCCGCTTCCGGCTAAACTCTCCGCTTTAAGGGCACATTGGGTTTACGCTCGCGGAGGTCTGTGTGCGATTGCGCTCGTAGTTTGGCGCACATCGACGGAAGAATAACAGCAACATATATCATCGAGGAACGTTTCATTGTGGAGGTGAGATGATGGGCGCTAACACGCGAATGTACTGGACAATCATAATCGTAGCGGTAACTGCGGTGGCAGTGAGCAGTGCTGGTTGCACCAGCCAAACGACGCAGTCGCCGACGCCTGGCGTCCCCGCTGGTTTCTTGTCATATACTAACACGAATGCCGGGGTCGCGATGAGCTACCCGAGCGATTGGCAATTAATCGGAAATCCCGGTGGTGTCACTATCGCGGAGTTCCAGCACGGAAATGATACCATTTTGTTCCAGATTCAGCTTATTGGGTTAAACCAATCCGGAAGTACGCCTCAAAACCTCGCGCCGAGCTTGATAAGCAATCTTTTGGAAAGTAACGACAGCGTCAGTTTGCTCGAGAATCATACTGCTTCGTTCGCTGGCCAGCCTGGATACGAAATTGTGTTCACCCTTAAAACATCCGGGGGAGAACCTTACAAAGGGCTAATGATATGGACCGTAAAAGGCAGTTCAGTCTATGAAGTTGAGTTTACCGGAAGTGCGACACAATACGACCAAGAGATTGGGACGGCGCAGCAGATGATCTCCTCATTTGAGCTCACGTGATACCCTTTTGGTGTTACAGAGTGCAAAACGGAGAAGTCGGAGTCTATTGAAGGTCCATCCTGCAAGTTTCGACGTCATCGTGACACTAAACCTTCGGCTCGCTAGGCGATGACGGTAATGCGTGCTCAACGTCACTTCATGCGCCTGAATATGAAGTCTGTCACTCTCTCGAATGGGTCACTGGCACGTCAGCGGGTTTTCCGAGTTTCTTATTCAGCAAGAACGTGATTTGGCCCTTGATAGCGATAGCGAACTTCTTCTTCGTCTCCGAGAAATCCGAGTCAAAGATGCAGACGTGCTCCAGGAAGCCGGGCGCCCGTAAATCACAGCGCATTGGCTGCCTGTGCATCCCCCTTGGCTTCGCGTATCAAATTCACGTTGGATCACTAATTGGCGCAGACCCGAACAATCAGCGTCGATCTGAAGGACACGCACTGTTCTCTAGACGAATATTTTCATTATACAGCGACCTCCTGCGTCCGCGAAGCTTTAGATAAATCGCGACCGCTCAAATCGAGTGAAGCAAAGCGACACCTAGTTCAGTTGGCAGAACTTGCGATGTCAAAGCCCGGCGCTTCGAGCTCGAAGCGCCGAACTACGTCTCCACGATAGCCACGCATGCCGGTGCAGACGTCGACTATGTTCCGTGAAGAAGGACGCGGGCGAGGGGACTGAGCAGGGCGTTAGCGATAAGGTTGAGCAGCGTTGGGTGCCTCTGCTCGTTCCTCCCTTTTTTATGGTCACTGCGGGGCAATCATACTAGTCCAACCAGTCAGCGCAATTGGCCGGCCTGACGAGATCGACCCGTGCACACAGGATCGCAAAGGTCGTGACCACTCTAAGAACGATGCGTCCAAAGGCCATCACCGCAACCTCGCGCGTGAGGTTGCGACCGCCGAAACGGAATGTAAACCGATAGCGATAAAAGTTAGTTTGTTGCGAAACTGCTGTGGGTCGTAGATCCGTCGCGCATCGATCACAACCGGCGCAGCCATCTGACTGATGAAGTCTTCTGGGGTAAGATCTTTGAACTGTTCCCACTCGGTCATGACGATACAGCAGTGCGCTCCTGCCAGGCAATCTGTAAGAGATAAGGGATACTCGACCGTGTCAAAGCCGGGAAGGTGCACCTGTTTGACGACAGGATCGAATGCGCTCACGAGGGCTCCGGCTGCCATGAGTTCCCGGGCAACGATCAACGAGGGGGCCTCGCGCAGGTCATCGGTATCCGGTTTGAACGCAAGGCCGAGAAGCGCGACTTTCTTGCCTTCTGGCTCCCTGAGAGTCGATAATGCGAGCTGCGCGACGTGACGGGGCTGAGCGTTGTTTACTGTAAGGGCGGCGCGCACGATGGGTGCCGCATAACCACACGCTTGTGCAAATCGACAGAGCGCTTTTGCATCTTTTGGCAGGCAGGAACCGCCAAACCCCGCACCCGCGGCGAGGAATTTTGGACCAATCCTGTCATCAAGTCCGACCCCCGCCATCACCTGCGATACGTCTACTCTAGGAATGTGCTCGCAAATGTTTGCCATCTCGTTTGCATACGATATCTTCGTGGCGAGAAAGGTGTTGCTCGCGTATTTCACCATTTCCGCTGATTCGAGGCTCATTCTCAGCATGGGAACAGATTGCTCGTAGAACTCCGCGAAAAAGTCCGCAAGCAGTTGGCCAGATCGCTCGTCGTACTCGCCGATCACCACACGATTTGGATGCAACGTATCCTTAACTGCTGAGCCCTGTCGCAAGAATTCAGGATTCATACATATGCCAAAATCGCGACCTGCAGCTAGTCCAGACATCTGCTCAAGGGCTGGCTTCACCACATCTCTAGTCGTGCCGGGCGTCACGGTGCTCTTGACTATCACAAGATGGTAAGCGCCTCTGTTTCTCAGTGCTCGCCCGATGTCCTCGCTTGCACGGATTACGTGACGCAGATCGATCGTCCCGTCAGCTCGTTCCGGAGTGCCGACAGTTAGGAACGTCATGTCAGTGTGGCCTACTGCCTCTGTGCGGCTCTTTTCGGCGCGCAGGTATCCAGACTCGATGGATTTTTTTAAAGCATCATCCAGCATAGGCTCGTGAAATGGCGCCTGAGCGGCATTGATCATGCGCACCTTGTCTTCGTTCAGTGTCGACGCAATGACCTGATAACCCCGTGACGAAAAACACACCGCTGTGCTCAATCCAACGTAACCAGTACCAACGATGGAAATGCGTGGCGTCGAGATCACGTGTCCCCATGCATTTGAAGTGTATGTAAAGATTCCGTTTGATCGTCTTCAGTCGCTGCTCCGGTTCTTCGGTGGTCTTGCCTGCCATTGATAGCAATCAAGAAAGCAATCACAAAGCTTTTGAACAAAGATCTTTTTTGAGTAGTACGCCGCACACGGTCCTGCCCACTCGGCAAATAGCATCCCGGTGTTGTTCGCAGCTTTGCTTAACAATCGGTAAGAGATGCGGGACGCAGCATAGCCACTCTCGCGACATTGATGTCGTTTGATATAGAGCACCAGAGCTCACCGGTAAGCGGCCGGCTGCCTGTGCCATCAGTGCCACGGAGTTAGCCTCAATGTCTCGTGCACTAGGAGCATAATGATAAGAAAAGCCGTCATACCGGCAGCGGGCTTTGGGACGAGACTTCTGCCAGCAACGAAAGCGCAGCCAAAGGAGATGCTACCCGTCGTTGATAAGCCGGTGATCCAATACGTTGTCGAAGAAGCGCTATCTTCTGGGATAAAGGACATCCTGATAATAACGGGACGAAACAAACGAGCCATAGAAGATCACTTCGATAGAGGGACAATTGACAACAGGTACTTGCTTGAAATAGATGAAATGATGGACGAAGTGAGTCTTTTTTATACCCGCCAGAGGGCCCCAAAAGGGCTTGGAGATGCCGTCTACTACGCTAAAAGCTTTGTCGGGGACGAGCCATTTGCCCTGCTGTTAGGTGACACTATAACCATCCCCGAGTGTTTACGAGAACTAATAGCGAAATACGAGGCTTTCAGGAAATCTATCATAGCCGTTGAAGAGGTTTCTAGGGAGAAAATAAGCAGCTATGGGGTAGTTCAAGGCAAGGAAATTAAAAGAGACGTGCTGCTCGTTGAAGATCTAGTGGAAAAGCCTCTTGCGGAGAGCGCACCGTCAAACTTAGCGATCTTGGGAAGATATATCCTGACCCCGGCAATATTCAAAGCAATCGAAAAAACCCCGCCGGGAAAGGGAGATGAGATTCAGCTTACCGATGCACTTCGTAAGCTTGACGAGATGAGATACGCGTACATTTACAGAGGTTCAAGGTACGACATAGGAAATAAGGTTGACTGGATAAAAGCAAATATTGAGCTTTTTTTGCAAGATGAGCGATTCCACGGAGAAATTGAACGTTTTTTGCATATGGTGGGACGGGATGAAGATGAACTCGAGAGAGGTTAGAGAGATAATCGCTAATCTAGGTGACGTCACTGAAAAAGTCGCCGACAAGACCGTTTTGGTGACAGGAGGTGCAGGATTTCTAGGCTCGTGGTTGTGCGATATACTCGTTGAACTCAACGCAAACGTGATTTGTTTGGACAACCTTGCGAGTGGCCTCGAATCTAACGTGTCAGGGCTACGGGGCAAGGACAACTTTGCATTCATCAGGCACGACATAACGCGTCCGATCTTTTTCGATGAAGCTCTAGATGTGGTGCTGCATCTCGCGAGCAGAGCTTCCCCGTTTGAGTTTCAGCGGTTTCCCATCCAGATTCTTAAGGCAAACACATTGGGAATTTGGGTAGCACTTGGCATAGCGAAGAGGCACAAAGCGCGACTTCTCTACACATCGACGTCCGAGATATACGGAAACGCAAAGGAGATACCGACGTCAGAAGAGTACACCGGAAACGTAAACCCCACCGGGGCAAGAAGTTGCTATGACGAGGCGAAGAGGTGTGGGGAATCCTTTGTCGCGGCGTACAGGTTAGAGCACGGGATGGATGCGAGGATAGCACGACTTTTTAACACGTACGGGCCGAGGATGCGTGCAGATGACGTATATGGGCGCGTCGTGCCTCGCTTTATCGAGCAAGCGCTAAAAGATTCGCCCATCACCGTATTCGGCGATGGATCGCAGACAAGAAGTTTTTGCTATGTCACCGATCAAATAGAAGGGCTGCTTAGGTTGGCTTTCTTAGAGGGTCTAGATGGAAAGACCGTGAACATCGGAAACGATGAAGAGATCTCAATCGCGGCACTTGCAGAAACTATAAAGAAACTTACAAATTCCAGATCAGAGATCAAGTTTGAAAATCTGCCCAAAGACGACCCTCTACGGAGAAAGCCAGACATCAGCAAGGCCAAAGATCTTCTGAAATGGAAACCGGCGGTAGACTTAGAAAAAGGGCTGGAAAGAACAATTCAGTGGTTTAGGATGAAGTAATCGTGCCAACACAGTACGACGTAGCGGTCGCATACAGGATATATCCGAAGGTCTCAAAGGTTCCGCCTGTCTTCCCCAACGACAAGTACAAGTTATCAGAGCTCTGTCTGAAGAGCTTTAAGGACTCCCTGGGCTCACTAAAAGTAAGAATGTTCGTACTCCTCGATAATTGCCCCCCGAACTATGAGGACTTGTTTAAAAGATATTTTGACGAACACGACTTAGAGCTAATCAGGCTAAATGGGGTTGGAAACCGCGCGACCTTTGATATGCAGATCCACATCCTTTTGGATCAAAACTTCTCAGAAATTATCTATTTTGCTGAAGATGATTACCTATATCTGCCAAATCAATTCGAAAGCATGGTGAAGTTTTTACGAGAAGAACAGCAGGCCGACTTCGTCTCTCCGTATGATCATTTGGATTACTACGTGCTAGATTTCCATAACCAAACAAAAAACTTCAATAAATTTTGCGACGAAAAACATTGGAGAACCGTGGCTTCCACTACTTTGACCTTCCTCACGACGAAAATGAAACTGGAAAAAACTCAAAACATCTTTCGAAGTTATACGAATGGAAATGATGACGTAAGTTTGTGGATAAGCTTAACAAAGCACAAGTTGTTCAACCCTGTTGCCATATTCACATACCACTACAGGACAACATTACGATTCTTGCGAGTCATTTTGCTTGCCTGGCAATTCTGCTGGAGGCAAATCTTATTTGGCAAACGATGGAATCTGTGGGTTCCTATTCCGAGTATTGCTACCCACATGGAGAGCACCGATCTAGCCCCTAATTTCAACTGGCTGACGAAACATAGCGAAACTACTGAGCAAAATATTCGCACAAGCGACAACGGATATTGCTGACGCTTTTTTGCACTCCAAACATCTCAGTGAAATGTGATCGATATTCACTTAAATCATCAATCAATTTAGAAAATCAACACGTTTTTTGCAGATCGACCAGGGACAATTTGATGAACCTATGGAAGTGGAGTATGTTGACGGTTCATGTTTGTTGACAAGAGCGGGGGCTATAAGAGAGATCGGCTTGCTTGATCCTGCATATTTTACCTATCAGGAAGAAACCGATTAGTGTATTCGGGGACGCAAAGCAGGTTATGAAGCAGTTTATGTCCCAAAATCAAAAATTTGGCATAAGGTTTCGGCATCGAATATTGGTTTGAAAAAGGAGTACTACTGAACTAGGAACGCATTTTGGTCTCTAAAAAAACGTGCTTTAAGCGGACAATATTTCTTATTTATTTTGTGCTTTTTGTCCAGAATCTATTTCTAACCTTAGCAGACGTATGCATTTAATTTAACAGTTGTCTCACTTTTATCTCAAATTGGTCTGTTTGGAACTGTCGACTTGTTTCAATGGCTGCCTTAGCCAATCTTGTCCTTTTTTCCGGATCTTTTATCAGGGTGAGTGTGCTCCTTTTCAAGTCCTCTATATTACTCCAGAGCAGTCCATTCAGTTCGTGGTGGACAATTTCGGGTTGTCCACCCTTACCTACGACGACCGGAATACACCCGTACGACATTGCCTCCGCCGTCACTATGCCAAAGTGCTCCATCTTTTCGGGATGTCTGTTTTCATCTTCATTAAAGCCTGTAGCGTGCCAAAACAGTGTGGATCTGCTATATAGGTCCTTCACAGTTTCGGACGGGGCGTTAAAATGGAAGAAAATGGGGTACCCCTCAGCCTCTTGTTCGCACATTTTTGCATATAGCTGGTCCCTCTTGTTCGACACACCGCCAACCAAATGATATTCCCAGTGAGCGTCATCCATCTTAGCGTTCTTGCACAGTTGTTTGAAAGCTTGGATCATTTCTAGCTGTTTTTTATTGTGCCCTCCCACAAAAAATCGCCCGACGCTTAATATAAAGCGTTCCTTCAAGATATGATGTTGGGGCGGAATATCAATCGGCGGGTATACCACATCAGCTTTCCTCGCGTATTTTTGCTCAACCGTTTTTTTTACAAAATTTGAATAGACGACAATTCTGTCATAGGTTGCAAGATTTGAGTCAACGAACAATTTCATGCCGGCCCAGCCAAACAACACGGAAATTTTTCTTGCGTTGGTTGGGGGAACTTGAACTATCACGATGTTTTTGTTTGCGTGGGCAGGTTGAGGAAAGATTGTTCGTCCTCCCCGCGCTTGATTTATAAACAGGTCGTATTGCTTGGTGCATTTTGACAGCACTACTGTTTTTGTTAGTCGATTAATAAAAAATTCTTTTTTGGCTATACCGGATATTTCAAGAACCTTTAAGGTTACATCCTCTAGATTGACGTTTAATCGGTTTTTCAACGTCCTTAGAACTCCCGCAACCTCTCGCTCCGTTATATCAAAAGTCAGGAGATCCACATCGTGCTCCCTGCTAAATATCTCTGCGATTTTACATACGTACTTCTCTCCACCGCTATACGCTAACAAATGTGGAGCAAAGATTCCGACTCTCATTAGAAGCCTCCCAAGTCGACAAATCAAGTCTTTGATCGACCGGACTTAGTGCGGGTAGTTCATGGTTCCACAGTGCCTGCAATTGCTACAAGCAAACGGCGCAAATAGAAAGTGCGATAGATCGAAACACAGGCATTTGACTTTAGTGACCAAAGTCCGTTGAATTGATAATTACTTTTTGATCCCCACCGCTTATCTTTTCTTTGATTAGTGGACGGGAAGGACATTTGACAGGACAATTTGATCGAGAGCCTGCTTCCAAAGGGGCAAACTGTGACGCTGATCTGATGCTTTCAAGCGAGTCTGATTCTAGGCGTGCTCTTCTTTTGTGTTTTTCTCTCGTCCGACGTCAAGAAATACGATCAAGAATAGCCAAATGATGGCTAACCGTGTCGACGCATCCACACTTCTTTGAGTCTTGACCGGATACTAAAAGAGTACGGGAGTATTTGGCTCCAGATCTCCCTATCAGACACTTTGCGCTTTGATTGGATACAGCGCCGCCTTGTGAGCGTGCTTCTAAGATGCACAATATTCCATACGAGCGCTTTCAGAAAGCCATAGGGCTCGTTGAGATTCAGACTGACAATGCTCGCGATTATAGACCTAGAGAGCGTCAATACGATCGTGAGGGGCAAAACGAAAACAATAGTCCGAGTCGAGTAGTTCTTGAGCATCACCCTGAGTGTATTTCTATCGTGCAGGTATGCCGTGAAAGGATTGCGTTGTCCAAAAGTCGCGCTCAGTTTATGATAGCAAACGGACTCCGGGCAGTAGATGACTTTGAAACCAATCAGCCGTGCCATCCACGATAAATCGACGTCCTCGAAGTACGCGAAGAGTAGTGGATCGAAGCACTCACCTGAGAATGCGAACAGGACGCTATTCCTTATCAGCACGCAAGCGGCGCGCGCATAAAAAAATCCGCCCTCTCCATTTTTCTCGTTTTGGTCTTCGTCTCTCTCTGACGCGTCTTTGGCATTACTGAACCCCGGACGATCACGCGCGTTTCCGTTCTGGGTCGTGGCGGCGTAGGTCAATATTTTTGGCTGGACTAGTCCTATTTGTCCGTCGCGTTCAGCGGCATCAACGAGCTCACTCAAAAAGCGTCTGTCAACGACAGTGTCATTGTTGAGCAACAAAACGTAATCGGGATGCAACGCGTTTAAGGCATATGCGACTGCGATATTGTTGCCTTCGGCAAATCCGTAGTTCTCGTCATTTTGTATCACAGTGAGCGCATGATTGGATCGCACTCGTGCCATCTCGCCGCCGCGGCTTTCTGCATGTTGTGCATGGGCCCCATAATGCACGACCATTGTTGGCTTATTTCTGATGAGGTGTTGGGTAATACGAGACGTAAGCGTTCGCTTGTTCCTGCAGTAGGCATCGATCTCAGCTAGTGATTCGTCCGTGGAAGCGTTGTCCACAAGAACGATGTGATAGTTGTCATAATCGATGTCATACAAAGATTCCAAACACTCTATGGTATCCTGCCATCCGTTCCAATTCAATGTGATAATCGTCACTCTTGGATTCATGGCCGGCGGAGGTAAGAACAGTTAGGGCAGGCATGGCGTTCCTCGACATACCAGTTGCGTTGTCTCTCGGTAGCGAGATGCTGCGCGATCTTGTTCAGGCGCGAGATTATGCAGGCCCACGACGCGATCCTGCATATTCGATATGCTCTGGAGGCGGCTAAGGAGCCGCTTACTTTCTCCTTCTCTTGACTCGTGTCTCTCAACTCTTTTAGCACGTCTGGAATCTCCTTTCCTAACTGAATTCTCACAACAACTGTTATCGAATTATGCTACAGTAATGAATTTGTCGAGCTAATTGTCGCGAGCAGCTGCGTGCGTGATATTTATCTGTGAAGGCGATGGAAACGCTGAGCACTGCAACACAAAAAACGCAATAACTCCTTAGTCGTCTCAATAAGAACGAAAGACTAATTCTGAGCCCTTTTATCCATTAAAACTCTATCAAATACTTCGACATATTTCTCGGCAGTTCTATCCCACGAAAATAACTTCGCGCGATTAATGCCTTTGATGCTCATTTCTCTTTTCAGCTCATCATCTGTCAGGACTTTTATCATGGCTTGTGCCAATTCTGTAGTATTAAGCGGATCGATTAGCACTGCTGCATCTCCGACTACTTCTGGCAATGAAGATACGTTTGACGTAATAACCGGGCAACCTTGGGCCATAGCTTCCAAGACTGGCAGCCCGAATCCTTCGTAAAGTGATGGATATACAAAAACAGCAGCATTCCTATATAAAGCGACGATTTCTTCGTCTGTTAAATATCCGCATAGTGATATCTTTATTCCCTGATTTCTGCGTGTTACTGCTTCGAGAGTTGAGTCAAATCGTGCTCGAACGCGCTCTCGTATGTTGCCCACGATTGTCAATTCTGCATCAGGATGCTTTTGGTGAACCATTTCAAAGGCTTGAAGCAATCGCAAATGATTTTTTCGAGGCGACACATCTGAGACAATCAGCACCTTTTTGTTGTTAAAATGGGTGCGGGGGCTTTTTGGTTCAACAAATGAACCCAGGTACACGACGTCGACGTCTTGTTTCCGAATCCGCCAAAATACTGCTGCATCTTTCTTTGTAGATTGAGAATCAGCAACGTACCTCCTCGGGACTTTTGACAGATATTTCTGATAGTTTTCATAGATTTTGCGCGTCCTTTTATATTCAATATGATCTTCCGGGAACAAGTAAGGGGTGAAATCGTGAAGGACTTGAATGATGCTGGAATCAGACCAAAAGCCGAACTTGGCCAAAACAAAAACAAAGGGCAACCCACCGATCGGGACTTTTAGACTCGGAATGGACCAAGGGATTGACATACAAAGAAAAATATCATTTTGCTTGTACAGTCTGATCAATTTTAAAAAATCGGCTGGTTTCCGCATATTTACTGGATGTATTGAGACTTTGTCGTTGACCAAAACTGAGGGGTCCACCAATTCCTCATTACGAGGCGTTATAATCGAGATCTCAGTAATCTCGTCAAACACGCAAAATCTCCTTAGTAACTCTTCAGCAACGCGCGGAATCCCACCTTTATTCTCTGGGAATGCTACAAATACGGCGATTTTCATAATCCTGTTGCAATGCTTACCGAATACTAAGAGAGTTCATAGTGAACGCACACGATACTTGCTTCCTTGTTATCTTGGCAACTGCATGAGCCTTTCGAAAGAGGCTTCGACAATCGGACTAAATCGAAATAGTTAATAATGGGTATTGCACGATGTTCTATAAGCTCTTAGACCCAAAAAAGAGAAGCCCGAGCCGGCTTAGGCTCGGGGGCGGTGCTGTAGATCTGCGCTCTGTTGCAGCAAAGGTGACACTAGAGTACAGATCTGCAACTACTGTCTATGATCCATCTACTATTTTCTTGGTGCTACCACTTTAATATGACGGTCAAGTTTTGGTCTGCTTTAGTCTTCTGAGGCTGCGCTGGGGGGGTAGATGGTAATGTGACCGGGATGCTCAGGCTAAGCCCCTGAAAACAGCCACCTCGCGGTGCTTCGCGAGGGCGGCGGCTAATGGCAAAGGCAATCACGCAAACGTCTGTAGCTGAGTGCTCGTGCACCTCCGGGGATCAGGTGTAGAAAGATACGTGGCGTCGCACTATTGCCGCAAACTTATTGAAGAAAGCGGGCTGATGCTGGTGACTCTGTTAATTATTAAGGACATAGAATGTATTACTGAAAGGAGCCGGGGTCACAGCGAAGCGCAGCAGCCGGATGGCAGCCACAATTGCGCTGATAACCATTATCGTAATCGTTGATTAAAGACTATTTTGATCATACGCCCTGCGTTTACAAATTGTCCCCAGTCAACAGCAGCATCTCCTTTGTCGCTAGCGAATAATGTGTAGCTTTATCAATTGACGCCATCATCTCGTCATTTTGCGTCTTAATCCCGCCGCGGCCCTTGCATGTACCCAAATCATTTCCCGTAAGCCCGTTCACATACTGTGAAAGGCCGTTGGCACCCTGCAACTTCTAAAGAATCGCGCGCTATTAATTAGCCCACGCGACTTGCGGTTGATATGTCCAAGATGGTTCCGCGCAGTTTTTCAGTTTTTTAAGAGCGGGGGGGTTTTCGATCGTGATACTCCTATAGGTGCGTGTGTCGTTGGTACCGGAATTCGTGACCCGTTCTTATGAGCTGACCTGCCTCGTTGTTTTTCCCTTAAGGGATAGTTGAGTGTGTGACCAGTAGAACTCCCTCCGTACCCCCTGTTGACAGCTGCTGTTTGCATCAACTGCGATTGTCTCTCGTGATGCTTTAGTCCCGTGCTCATTTGCTAATCTGGGGGATGTAAACTTAACAGGGGTTGTTTCACTGGCATTTATAAGCGTGATTACACGTAAGTTACCGCATCTACTCGATACCCACGTGTTTGGTTGAGATAGTGCGGACGAGAGTGAAGTAGGCTCGAAAAGATAAAATAAGCCGGTGCCAAGAGGTGATGGGCGGCAATCTGCACGCTCACTCGATGGACGCGACCTGATATGCGGGCGAAAAACATGAGCACTGCACGAACCATAGCAAGAAGCTCCATTCTTTTGCTGATTGGGCAGATCGTTAGTTTGGGTCTTGCAGCTGTCTACGCGATTGCAATCGCTCGATATCTCGGCGTTACAGGCTTTGGATTACTGAGTACTGCAATAGCATTTACTGCAGTTTTTGCTCCTTTCACTAGTCTAGGGCTCACCACGTTAGCTACACGAGAGGTTGCGCGAGACAAATCCTTAGCCGGAAAATATCTAGGCAATTTGATCATCATCGAGATCGCGCTGGCGATGGGCACGTTCTGCTTGATTGCTCTTGCAGCGCACGTCTTACGATACCCTCAAGAAACAATCATCTTGATTTACATTTTGGCTCTTTCCGTGGTCTGTGCAGGTTTCACCGGTGTTTTCCAGTCACTATTTCAAGCCTTCGAGAGGATGGAATACCAGTCGATAGGGTTGATCATAAACAGTGTCGGTATTTTCGTCGTTGTCATATGGGGAATCACTGCGCGGTTGAGTGTCGTTTGGTTCGCCTCTGCGTACTTCGCAGCCAGCTTGGCCGTTACGATCTATACCGTGACAGTCTATAGTAAGAACTTCGGTCTGCCTCACGTTGAGATTGATATGAGGTTTTGGAAGAGAATACTTCCACAGGCGCTGCCTTTTGCATTAACCGGACTGTTTACTACGATTTATTTTTACATCGATTCAGTCCTTTTGTCGGTGATGAAAGGGGCTGAAGCCGTTGGCTGGTACAATGCTCCCTATCGATTGATCGCTGTCCTACTGTTCATCCCAACGGTAATCAGTACAGCGGTATTTCCGGCAATGTCGCGCTTTCACTTAACTTCACAAGACACTTTCAGGCTGATTTATAAAAGATATTTTAAGTACATGGCCATTATCGCAGTTCCCATCGGTGTAGGAACAACGCTGCTTGCTGGCCAAATTATCACGCTTATCTTCGGTGTCGCCTATAGCAACTCCGCAATAGCGCTTCAAATACTTATCTGGGCCACGGTTTTCATATTCCTCACCGCAGCCTTTCTGCGACTGTTTGAGACTTCAAACAGGCAAATGATAGTGACAAAAATTACGGCGGTTGGCATGGTAGAAAATGTAACACTGGACCTGATACTGATACCCCGATTCAGTTACGTTGGTCCCAGCATCGCGACTGCCGCTACTGAGTTAACGGTTTTATTGCTTTGTGTTTTCATAAGTTCTAGGGTCACCTACCCGCTCTCCAGAAAGGACGTAGCAAGTTTGGTCAAGATCGGTGCGGCGAGTTTGTTGATGGGTTTGTTTATTGTTTACTTGGGGAACTTTAATCTGCTGTCAGTTCTTCCTGCGGTACTGTTGTACTTCGCTTTGCTCTACCTCTTACGCGTGGTTGATAAAGAGGATATTGCGCTGTTCCGGAACATAGTGCGAGGAGGCTGAGTTCGAGAAACTTGAGCCTGCGTCAACACAAAAAGAATACCCTAGATCGGAGTAATCTGACAGCACGCAGCATCGCGTTGCCCTTGGAAGCAAGCTTTCGATCGATTTGTCCGTCAAATGTCCCCCCCGGTGCTTATCCACTAATCAGACAAAAGGATAAGCGATTGGCATCAAAAAATAATTAGGGATTCGAAGGGGGCATCCGGACGCTTGCCATGGCGCAGCACTTACGAATGCAAGGAGATTGCCCCCCCGCACCGCGATAACACCGCGTACTCATTATCACTCGCTGCCGATTCGTAACGCGTTAAGGATGACTGCGAGGCTTAGCCCCATGTCACCGATCCCGACGGCAAGTCATAGGGTGATGATTCCAGGAAAGGCGAGCACAGCAAAAGACCCTTTGATTAGGATCGCCGCGATCACGTTCTCTCTGACCACAGACATCGTCTTTTGCGAAGATCGCAACACGGCGTAGCACTCGCTCAGCGGAAGCTGATTAGCGATCGCAGCCGCTGCGCGCTCCTTGTCACCTGTCTGCACGACGGTTTTGATGCCGCACGCGATCAGCCAAATTTGTCGTTGTAGAGCTTAATTGAATGCACTATTGCGTTTTTGGCGCTTTCAGATCCTTCCCAACCAGTCACATCGGTTTTTTTGCCCTCAAGCTGCTTGTAGACCGTGAAGAAGTGTCCAATAGCTCGCATTTTGTGCGGGGGCAGATTGCTTATGTCGGTGACTTCCGCGTACATCGGATCTTTATCGGGTACGGCCAAGACCTTGTCATCGTTGTCCCCACTGTCAATCATCCGCATCAAGCCGATGGGCCGCACAGCAATGAGGCATCCTGAAAAGGTTGGTTCATCCATCAGAACCATGACGTCCAGGGGATCACCGTCGTCGTAATACGTCTGCGGGATGAGTCCATAGTCAGTCGGGTACTGCACCGGTGAATAGAGCACCCGGTCAATGGCAAAGATCCCGAGATCTTTATCGTATTCGTATTTGTTCTGGGACCCTTTTGGGACCTCGATCAGCGCGTAAACGACTTCTGGCGGGTTAGGTCCAACAGGAAGCGATTTCCATAGATTGGTCACGGTAACACCTGCTGCCCTATACGCCTCCGCTCTATAAAAAACTGGAGTCGTACTCCTTCGCTTCTGGCCGAGCGCAAATTCATACTCAGTGCGCTGCGCACGAGCTGATGACGAGCCCCACTCACGGTGGGGGCTGGACGACACGGCAGGAATACGTTTAAGCGAGCGAGCAACGTCATGGCGTGATGGCATGACGCTGTTAATGACACCAATTTGCACGTTATGCAAGCACTTTCGCGAGGTGAGTTTCCCCCAGGCAACGTGTGAGGCCTACCCCGACGGTATACGCCCCGCTATACATTCTTGGGAACACGATCACCGCGTTCCGTTTCCCAACGATCAAGGAATCCTTTTTGAACCGCGAGCTGACGAAGCAGCCCAGTTCGTCAAACGCTATCTCATCACCATGGATTCGTCATAGCACGCCGGCAGTGCCTTCGTTCGTTGTTGCTGCGAATTGCTTGATCAACGCGTTCGCGCTTTCGCTCTCCGGTAGATTGTTGTGATCTCTGACTCCAGCGTTCCCGCGTGGGATCTGCGCTCGTGGAATACAAAAAGTGGCGCGATTACTTTCGCGCTACTCTTGCCAAACCGTTATTCTAGGGGATGGCTACCTTGTGTGCGATGCTAAGGAATCTAGCCGAAGTGGATGCGCTCATCTCTGAGCTCGGCGATGTGCACGGCGCGCACGCTGAGAACGCTGCCGAAAAACTGATGCAGGCATGCTCGCGCGGCGGCGAGGCGTTTCAGTACCTCCAGGAAAGAGCATTCGACGGCGCGATATCGGAACGGGCGAGAAATCATCTGTATCTAATAATAGCGAAGATTCGGACGTGGATGACTCTCCACAACGCCTATGGATGGACGGAATCCAATTACGCCTACTAACCTAGGCGCGATGACGGATCCAAGGTTAGTACGTGGAACCTTTGAACGGTACCGAGCACATCCTGCGAGGGAACGCTGCCAGCCGCCGCAGCGTGGATGCGTTACGTTTCAATAAGCGTCGACACGTCCCCTTCGTCGATGCCGAGTTCCCGCGCCTTGAGCACCCTTCGCATGATCTTCCCGCTGCGCGTCTTCGGGAGCGTGGCGGTAAAGGCGATCTCTCCTATGACGGCAATGGGCCCGAGCTCGTGCCGTACGTGCTTTTTAAGCTCGTTGATGAGCTCTGGAGTCCCTGCGTATCCCTCTTTGAGGATTATAAACGCCTTTATGACCTCCCCTCTGATGGGGTCGGGTTTGCCGATCACGGCTGCCTCCGACACCGCTTGGTGACTCACAAACGCTGATTCGATCTCGCTGGTGCCGACGCGGTGCCCAGCGATCTTCAGAACATCATCGGCCCGCCCCTGTATCCAGAAGTAGCCGTCTTCATCTTTGCGTGCGATGTCTCCTGACACGTACACCCCCCCTGGTATCTGCTCCCAGTAGGTCTTTTTGTACCGTTCTGGGTTGTTGTACAGCGTACGGAGCATCGACGGCCACGGCGTCGTTATAACGAGCAGCCCGCCGCGCCCTGGCGGCACGGGTTTCCCGTCTAGGTCCAAGACATCCGCTTCGATGCCGGGGAGAGGCTTCGTCGCCGACCCTGGTTTGAGCGCCGATACAGGGAGTGGTGAGATCATGAAGCAGCCGGTTTCCGTCTGCCACCACGTGTCCATGATTGGACAGCGCAACCCTCCAACGTGTTCGTAGTACCAGACCCACGCCTCTGGGTTGATCGGCTCTCCGACCGTGCCGAGAATCTTGAGAGAGCGTAGGTCGCAACCCTGCGGCCATTTCTCCCCGAAACGCATGAGGTGGCGGATGGTGGTCGGTGCAGTATAAAACTTCGTGACAGCGTTGCGTTCCACCACTCGCCACAGGGCGTCAGGTTCGGGATAGTCAGGCGCGCCCTCGTAGATGAGGCTCGTGGTGCCGGCGAGCAACGGTGCGTAGACGCAGTAGCTGTGGCCCGTTATCCATCCGACGTCAGCAGTGCACCACCACACATCATCGTCGTGTATGTCAAATACGGTTTGTAACGCGGTAGTCGTCGCAACCATATAGCCTGCGGTCGTGTGAACGACGCCTTTTGGCATCCCGGTGCTCCCGGACGTGTAGAGGATAAAGAGCGCATCCTCTGCGTCCATAGGTTCAGCAGCGCATTCGGCGTTTGCTCCGTCGATGAGCTCGTCGTAAAGAATCTCTCTCCCAATGGGTTCAGAGACCGGGTTACCCGCGTGCCGCACTACCACCGTCGTTTTGATGCTTGGGCTTGCGCCGACAGCTTCATCTGCCACGCTTTTTAGGTCTATTACCTTTCCCCGGCGGAACGTGCCGTCGGCGGTAATAAGGATCTTGGCGTTCGCGTCGTGAATCCGGTCAGCCAACGCTCGCACACTAAATCCAGCATACACGGCGCTGTGCACCGCTCCGATCTTCGCGCACGCGAGCATTGATACGGCAGCCTCGACACACGACGGGAGGTACATCGCCACACGGTCCCCCTTTCGCACGCCGAGCTTCTTAAGCGCGTTCGCCATCTTGTTCACCTCGCTGGCGAGCTCGGCATACGTGACCTTGTATTCCTCTCCGCGTTCGTTAACGTAGAGGAGCGCGACGCGGTCGCGACGTTCGGTGGCGAGGTGACGATCCACTGCGTTGTGCGTGATATTTGTCCTGCCGCCAACGAACCACTTGTAAAAAGGCGCCTCGCTTGAGTCGAGGACTTGCGTCCACGGCGTGAACCATTCAAACTGCCGCGCCTTCGCCGCCCAGTACGCCTCGATGTCCTGCCCTGCCTTCAGTTCCGCTTCCCAGTCTTTCACGCGCGCTGCCTCGACGACCGCTGCGCTCGGGCGAAACACCCGCTTCTCGTGCAGAAGGACTGAGGTTGTCTCTTCCTCTTCGATAGCCACCTGGATCACCTGTGTTACCGTTTGGTGAGTTGGATGACGTAAGCGTCATCCACACGCACCGTATACGTTCGCCCATATACATAGGCCCTTGCCTTTTTTTGCTGGTGAACGCGCCGCCGTAACAAGTCGAGGACTTGCTGAAAAAACGAGGCGGGTAAAAAACGGCTGGGTCGCAGATCCTGGTCGTGCTTTGGCGCAGAAACGACGGCAAACCGAAGGCTTTTTCCCTGACCTACAATCCGCCTAAAAGCACCAACATAACGCGTGACCTGCCGCGCTGAGTGGTCATCAGTTTCTGCGTCCTCGCTGTGCTGGGCCTAGCAGACGAAACCGTAACGCACGCTTGCTGCCAACATGGCCAGCCGGGCCCTCCCGACGTGCAGACGTCGTTGTGGCTCAGCGGTCTCTTAGGTGACGCCCGCGGTTATCGGCGCAGTGTGCGGCTGTTCTTATTCACGCGCTATTTTACGGCACCGGAAGATGACCGTGCCCCCTTCTGTGTACGGCGGCCCCGGATCGACGCACTGCATGTAGGCGTGCGCGGGGTCTTCAGACGTCGTCAAGCCAAGGGCAACGGGGCACCAGGTGTGTTCGAGGATCGTCGTATAATGGAGGAGCGTCGAGAGCGCGTGGGTACAAAGTGCGTCGCTTTCTGCCACTACGATAGTGGGCCCGTCAACGATGATGCGGTCCCCGACGGAATGCACTGGGCACGTCCCTCGTATCTCGTGCACCGTAATTTCTAGCATCGCAGTACCTCAAGAGAGAGTCGCAGCCGTCACTTATATCCATTGGTCGACACGACATAAGGGGACCCGTGTAGGCAGACAGCGAGCGAACTGCTGATCGGGGCCTTGCCGATCGTCGGTGGCACCGCTCAAATACCCTAAAATCGCAAGTGAGTTCATCGCTGCTCTTGAAGGCGATAACTCTGTTGGAATTGCTGGCCCGGTTCTGTATCAGGCCGCGAGCCCCGTTGTTCACGCCGCTGGAGGCAGGATAAGGTGGAATACTGGCGCTCACATTACGTGGGGAATAACGACGTGTAAAAGTCATCCAGTCAGATACAGTACGTGGACGACAATGGCTTGCTTAAATCCGCGCCCAAAATTGCTTTCGTGAATAGAGAAACACAGTGGGCACTAAATATGAAAAAATGAGCGTGATCGCTGCGCCCAGGATGCCAATACGCGGAACTAATACTATGTCCAGACCTATCAACACGAGCAGAGCAAGAACGTTGCACACCGTACTCATTTTTGCTCCGGTCGCGCCGACCGATGCCGCAAGCCACGTGTAGCTTAGAAAAACAACATATACCGTTGCTGCGAGTGCAAAAAAGAACGATAGTTGCAGGCTGAATGCGTACTGATGCCCATAGAGAACGAAGGCGATCACTTCCGCACAAACGATGAGTGGCACAAGCACAATGGCCAGATACGGTGTCACTTTGTTTATTTTGAGGAGAAGCGCCAGTTTATCCTTGCTTCGCGATGCATAGGGGAAAAAGGTGGTGTTAACAATGCCCCAAAGCGTCAACGCTATGGTTATTGACGGCAAGAAATACGCGTTATACAGTCCCACAGCAGCGGTTGTCATAAATATGTTGATGAGAATTCGATCGAGTCCCATGAATGCCACAGCAATCAATCCAGGGACCGCAAAGAAGGAGTATCGCATTATTTTTTGCGCCCAATACCAGTCGAACTGACGCGTCAAATGAGCTCTGACGTAGTAAATTACGATCAGGCTGACTGCCAGGTTTGACACTGACAGCGCGTACGCCGCCGATTGCCACGACTTCATGCCGTTCGTGACAAGGGCAAGAAAAAGTGCAAGACACACTACCGATTGGGCAGCGGCGGAAAGCGCATACGCCTTCATGCTGAATAACACTCGCAGAAAATTCAGCGCTAATGTGTAACAGGTAACGGCCACGCCGTATGCTACGGCGAAAAGGAATACGGCCGCAGAGACTCCCAGCAGGTATGATAGTTGCGGGGAAAGAAGAGCGAAGACCGCCGTTGAAGCAGTGATAAGAAGCAGCGCTTCAATGGACGAGGTTGAGATGATGGTAGTCCGAACTGAATCGTTGTGTGTTCCAGAGGCATAGTTGACGGTTGCGACCAGGTTGAGCCCCATCGAGATAGCGGCGATGAGGCTTATTGACATGACGAGGCTCAGATCGCCAAACTCCTGGGGTCCTAAGATGCGCGCCCCAAGGATGAGGAAAATAAATGTCAACGCCGCTCCAAAAAGCGTTCCAATCCCCGCGTACGACGTGCTCAAGAAAAGTTCTGCGGTTTGGTGCCCCAATCGTTCCTTAAAGATGAGCTCATACGGTGTGCTGAGTAAGCGGTACGCAACATCTTTAAGTGACATCGTAGGGTGAACCAGATTGAACTTACTGCAATTTGGTATATAAACTTGTACAGATCGTATTTAGCCAAATCAAGCGAGAAGCCTCCTTGCGACAGCTAGGGGGTGACTCTCCCTGTGGACAACGGCGACGCGCTCCAACGAGCGCGGCTCCCCGACGAGCCTGTCGCTCCGAGCGTCGAAAACGCTTAAGAGCTTGAAGCCCTGACGTAGACCTATGAACGTAGTTGTCCTTCTCGCCACCGGGTTTGAGGAGCTGGAAGCGGTCACGATCGTTGACGTTCTGCGCCGTGCTGGCATCTCTGTGCTCCTCGCCGGGATAGCACCTCCGCCCATAGAAGGTGGGCACGGGATCAAAGTTGAGCCCGACCTCTCTATTGACGACGTTACCACGTACGACGCACTCGTCCTTCCGGGCGGGAGCCCTGGGTACGTCAACCTCGAACGCGATCAGCGCGTTCTGAAACTCATACGCGCAGCATACGACGCAGGCAAATACGTCGGCGCGATTTGTGCTGCCCCGCACGTGCTCGGGGTGGCGGGTATCATGGGAGGGGCGAGGGCGACGTGTTATCCAGGGATCGACATCCCGGGCGCGCAGCGCGTAGAAGAGCGCGTCGTGCGGCACGGTACAATCATCACAAGCCAGGGTCCGGGAACCGCTATTGACTTTGCCATCGACCTTGTGGAAGTGCTGACGACCAAGGAAAACGCGCAGGAAGTGCGGAAGGCGTTGCTGGCGTAGCTCGTGTAGGCACCAGTCCAATCGCGCGCATTTGATACTGTGCATCACCTGACCGTGGACGACCAGGTATAAGAACCGCACCAAAACCGCACCAAAAGTTAACCAGGTTTCATTTTCACGTGGGGTGCACCCACTAGGAAGTGATCTCGTTTTTCGTTCCTTTCACCCCGTGCCTCACTTTTTCATATTATTGAGTTATTTTTATAATTAATTCTAAATCTTACTCATGGTGGGCTAAATGACCCCTCCAGAAATGACTGTTAACGCTCTGACCGAGCCTTTCCTGACATCGTTGGTTGTAGAAACAACGTGAGAGTATTATAGGCTGCCTTGCTTTATAGGAATAACAAATCTTCCATCAATCGTCATTAATTATGTGAAACTTCGCACTAGCAGTGTGCGCTGAGAGTTGCCGCAGGTGTGCTCGCGTTGCATAACGCCCCTCGACAGACGACCAATATTAAAATTTACATTAATTTATAAAAATGTGTTAATAATAAACAATGCTTGATGAGGAGTCGAGCGTAAGAAAGGCAAGACGGTTGGCCCCTCGCACTCAACCGATGCTCACTAAACGTGATTGCGAGAGGCAGAAGGTGGTTACATTTTGGTGCGCTTTTGGTGCGGTTTTTCCTTCAGCGCGTATCGCGAGTGTATGGATTTTGCACGCCGCCTTCAACGGTTTGACTGGGGGCCAACTCTTTAGTCAAATCGGCTGCAAGAATATGGCTGTGCACGAGCACAGCCCCCCATAAAAGCACGCGTCTGTGTGAGCACCCAAAGATGCCGAATGGCCTTAACCACATCATGGTGACCGTGGCACGAAAGCGGCCTCTGTGCGCAAAAGGTTTTAATGCAGGTGAGCCGAAAACGACTACTCAGATGACATCAGAAACGAAACAAACTGTGAACGTGTACACGCTGCCCGTCTGCCCCAACTGCAGTGTCCTGAAAAAGTCACTTATGGAACACGGCATCTCCTTTGAGGAACACGATTTGGACTCGCCGCAGTCGCGGACGACCCTGCTCATGAAAGGGGTCTTTACAACCGTCGCGCCGGTGCTCCAGGTCAAGGACACCTTCTTAACGTTCGATGATCTTTTTCACGACGATGAGCTCGACCTCGATCTGATCTTGAGCCTTTTGCGGTGCTAGAAACCCCGTCCGGCGGCGTTTGTCATCGGGTAGCGGCATGGGTCAGAGGGTCGAAAAGCCCAAAAAATGCGTCGCTCATCTATATTCTCCTTGTTCTTTGAGAGGAGTGCTTATCTTCGTAACAACGAATAGCGCTGCCACCTAAAGGCCCAACATCAAAGCCGTTACAAAAACGGTCACACAAAAAGAATCTAGAGGGAGACGAGGGGCTTCAGCAAAACAGCGACACGCTGAAGCCCGTTCACCTGTGATGCTCGTACTGCCCACCTCCCTTAATTCTTTTTCGATTTGGTGCGGTCCAACGGGGGGGTGATGGCACAGATATATGCAAAACGGCACGTCAGGCTAGCGCTGTTCGGGTGCGTGCGCTGCGGACGCTTTCTGTTCGCGCCGAGCTGGTACGAGCTCGATCGGGATGTGGCGGTGTGCACGTGCGACGCGTCCCGTTACAAGATGACCAACCTGGGCGCCCCCCGTCACGTCCAGGAGTATTGGGACGCTCAGCATAAGGCAGTCTACTCATCGTACCGGCGGCGGCTGAAGCGCCACGCGCTGCCGTCCGTTCACGCCGAGCGTTCGTCCGGTGACACTCGCGGCTGGCGCAAGGGCTGGCGCGAGATAAACGTCGACGAAGAGGACTTAAGCGCGGCAAACCTTGATAGCGCCGCACGGACGCTCTCGGTCTTTGACCCCAACAGCGCTACAAAGGTGGCGAGCGTGCAAAGACAGGTGGCATCAATACTGCACGCTTGCCGTTCAGCGCTCATTTCAGGGCTAAGCAGGGTTGCTGACGTGGAACGAGAAAACAAGGGAAAAGCTTCGTAGGTCTTGCTTAGGACACGTCGCATCGAGCAGAGCAGCCTCGTTGAGCGAAGCCATTACGCCGAGCAAAAATTCTTGTCTTTCGGATAGCTCGGAGTCCGCGACATCGATTGAGCCGCCTGTCGACGTGAGCTCTTCAGGCGGCGTCGAACGAGCGCCGATGTCGAACGTTGCCCTCACGGGTCGGGCCTCGCGCGTGGCGGGCAAGCGGTTGCGATGCAGATCCCAACATTGATTTACTATCGCGGCATAAGGAATAATGTAATAAGCATCAAACTATTACACCGATGGCAGGAGTCATATTCGACGGGAGCTTGGTCCCGTTATGCATCGACAGACGCCTTTTAATTACACACACGCTAACTGAGAATCTGACATTTATCACCAACAGAGTCGAGTGCGTTTTGCTCCTGCGATATTTGTTATAAAAAAGGTGGGCGAATGGCCATATCCACACGAAAGAGAAATCACTCCCCTAAGAAGTCATTGCTCCCGATGCTTCAGCCCCGGACCCTCCAGACGACGCTCCTTGGCGAACAGGCCGAGGAGATGCCCAACGTCAGGACCAGTGACGGGTTTATCCTGCCATGGAACAGCGAAGCGATCGTAAAGCAACTCGTTCGAGAAACGGCCCTGGCGCAGACGTTCTATGGAAAGCGGGGCATGAAGCGGCCCGAGGCGCGGCGCATCGCTGAAGTCGTCGAAAAGAAGATCAAGCCGATGGACGTCCGCGAGCTGAGCGGCCCGCTCATTCGCGAGTTTGTAAACGTCGTCCTGCTCGAGGAGGGGTTTGGCGACTGGGCACGCGCGTGCTCTCGTGTGGGGACGTCACTGTACGACGCTTACCAAATCGACCACGGTGAGGGGTTCGAAGCGAAGGAGAACTCCAATCTGACCGCAAACCCGGAGACGTCAGCCAAGAAGAAGCACGACAAGCTGAGCAAGCAACAGGTGCTGCTTATGCTCCCCCAGAGCATCGGCGACGCCCATCGCTCCGGCGACTTTCACATTCACGACATGGAGTACGCGAACGTGCGGCCGTTCTGTGCTGACTATGACCTGCGGTACTTCCTCTACTACGGTCTGATGCCCGACGGCACCGGAGCACACGCCTCCGTCGCCGGCCCTGCGAAAAGCCCCGAGGTCGCGATACTGCACGCGGTCAAGGCGCTCGCCGCCGGACAGACGAACTGCGCGGGCGGGCAGGGCTTTTACAACTTCTTAACGTTTTTGGCTCCCCATCTCGAGTACCTCGACTACACCCAGATCAAGCAGCTCATGCAAGAGACGGTCTACGAGCTCACGCAAGTGTTCATCGCGCGCGGCGGGCAGATGGTCTTCAGCAGCCTGCAGCTCACCCCGGGCGTCCCTGAGCTGTGGAAGGACAAGCCAATAGTACTACACGGCAAGGTCTGGGATGGCACGCAGGCTCCGCTGCGAACCTACGGCGAGTTTGAACGGGAGGTGCGTCTCGCCTTCAAGGCCATCATGGAGGTTATGACGGCGGGGGATAACTGGGGCAAGCCATTCAACTTCCCGAAGCCCGAGGTGGCGATCGAGCCCTCATTCATCGTGCCGCGCACCGAGGACCTTTACTACGGTCACCCCGAGATCCCCACCATTGAGGACAACTACCAGGCCGCGTTCACGCTCTCGGCCGAGTTCGGCTCGACCTACTTCGACAACATGATTCCCGAGTACCGTGGCGCGGGCAAGGGCATCTCCTGCTACCAGTGCTGCGCGTATATGTTCAAGGTCGATAGAGACGAGGACCAGCACTTTGAGGACAAGCTCTACTTCAGAAACGGCGCGCACTTCTCTATGGGCTCGTGGCACGTCGTCACGCTCAACGTCCCGCGTGCGGCGTATAAGGCCGAACACGACACTGACGCCTTTATCGATAACCTCAAGAACCTCGTCGACTGCGCCGTCGAGTTCTTCAAGATCAAGCGCAAGTGGATGGAACCGCTCCTCGCGGGCAATCGCCTCCCCTTCCTGCAACAGCACCCGCGCGACCCGAATACGGGCGAGCGAGGGCCGCAGCTCTACGACTTTGACAGCCTCGTCTATACCATCGGCGTAGTCGGGGTGAATGACGCGGTCAAGTACCACACAGGGTCCGCCATACACGAGGATCCCGCCGCGTGGGAACTCGCGATACGCGCCATGACGGAGCTTCAGGCGTACTGTCGACAGGTGGGGAGCGAAAACGGCATCAAGATCGCCCTCGCGCGGACGCCCGCAGAATCGTGTGCGCAGCGACTCGCCGTTGCTGATCTGCTCAACCCTGAGTTCACCGACAAGTGCCGCCGCGTCGTGGAGGGGAACGTCTCTGAGGCAATCAAGCGGTATATAAAGTCGAAGTCGCGCGATCTGCCGATCTATTACTCAAACGGCACACACATCCCGGTGAGCGCTGATATCGACCTCTTCGAGCGGCTTCGTTACGAAGAGGTCTTTTACCACTGCTTTGACGGTGGGGATCTGACGCACGTGTTCCTTGGCGAGTCGAAGCCCGACCCTGAAGGGCTTATGGAGCTCGGCTTGAATATCGTCAAGAACACGCAGATCGGGTACTTCGCCCCGGGGCGGGATTTGACGCTGTGCCTCGATGACTCGCACGTCGAAGGGGGCATCCACGAGGAGTGTGCCAACTGTGGTTCGCAGAACGTGGAACACATCGCCCGCGTCACTGGGTACATGAGCGCCGTATCAAGCTGGAACGAAGGCAAGAAGCAGGAGCTCAGAGACCGGCATCGCGTCTCTCTCGGGCGTAGCTGACCTGCGCTTGGGAAGCCGTTCCGCCGCGCGCCATTATAGACAAGGCCGCGTTGCGCGACCGGTCACGCTATGGTTGGTTAGCGCCTGTCAAAAAAACTACCTGCTGCAGGCGCTGCCGCGCTAACGGGAGCCCTGACTAGCCGTTCAAAGTCGGCAACGAGGCTACACCGCAATAAAAACGCAGTGATCGACGTATCGCGTCGGCTAACCGGCGATTACGGAGCTTAGTACTTCTTTCGTCTCGTTAAGAAGTTCTTTCACCGCTCGGGCGCGTTCGGCGTATCCTGGCATGGAGCTGACCAGCCCCTCACGAGTGTCAGCCTTCAGGAAGGCGTCGGGTATCATGTTGATTTTCGCTGGAAGCCCCTCCAGGTATGCCTCCATCGTCTGCATTTGTTCGACGGCGACGTCAGCGCTTTCTACGAGCGGGGCAGCCGCGTCTTTGAGAGCTGCTGTCGCTTTAGCGACTTTGCCGTCGTTCGCCTCATCCAGCGCCTCAGCAACGCGTCGCGCCTCATCATATATCGCGCCGTAGCGCGCGCCGAGTCGCTCTAGGAACGTCGTCCATTCGTCGGCGCTCATGCCGCTGTTCGCCTGCAAGTCACGCCTCACAAGGGGCCTCGCAACGGCGGGCAGTTCTTCGACCACTGCGCCAAAATCATCAATGCTGCGTGAAAACGCGGCGACGCTATCCTTCCCGGTTTCACACGTCTTTATGAGGCGCTCAACCTCTTCTTTTTGCGGCATGCGTTATTCTCCATTCGTCAGATGTTCATCAGTTTTTCTTTCTTTTCGGCTGACAGTTTCGTCCGGCCGCCCATCTGTGATTCAACCATATCCCACAAACGGAGCATAAGTTCTGCAAGCGCTTCGCCGAGTTTGTTTGACTTGAACTCGTGAATATGTATGCCACCGGGACCAGGCACGTCCTTTTCAAGGATAATGACTGCTACCGGGCCGATTGTTCCGCCGAGTCCAAACGCGACGGCGTCGTTCGTCCGTCCTTCACGGCCGCCACCGCCTCCGCCACCGCCCGTTCCAAAGTTGAACTGGTAGATGGGGACGGCGACTTTGTCGCCAAATTCGACGGCCTTGCCCAGGGACTCAACGCCACTGAAAATGGACTGCAAATTGGCGAGGACCTCGCTTATAGTTGCGTTGCTATCCTCCATATAGATCACCATACGGTAATAAAGAGAGCTCGTAATAACTCTTTTGCTAAAATAAGGCTCAAGCGCCATCGAACTTCCGCGCTTACGCCGGCCGCTCACAAGTCAATCGACGAGCCGGAACCGACGATGAGGCGGTAGCCCTTCGGCAGCTTCTGATCGGTCGATCGTATCTGAGTCTTGTCGCCGATCAAACTCTCGACGATCGTTTCTTTGCACGTGATGACGCTATCACCGATGACAATAGAATCTTCGATGTGTGCTCCCGAAACATGCGTGTTATCGCCGATTGATGTGTACGGGCCGATGTACGTCCCTGCGTCGATCGTGCAGTTCTCTCCGATGATGGTCGGGCCGAACACCACGCTCCCTTGTTTCAGCACTGAGCCCCTGCCGATCGATACCCGGCCCTTGACCACGGCACCGCCCTCGACGGCGCCCTCGACGCACGGGACGAGATCGTCGAGGAGGAGCCGATTGACCTCGAGGATATCCTCGGGCATGCCGGTATCCTTCCACCATCCCTGGATGACGTGGTGCTTCACGATGTAGCGGGTATCGATGAGCTTTTGTATGGCGTCGGTGATTTCAAGCTCGTTTCGCCACGACGGTTCGATCTGCCTGATCGCATCGAATATCGGGGTGGTAAAAAGGTACACGCCCACGAGCGCAAGATTGCTTTTAGGCGCTTTAGGCTTCTCAACGAGCTGTATTAGTCGACCGCTCGCTTCGTCAAGCTCGGCGACGCCGTACCGTTCTGGGTCGTCGACGCTCTGAAGCGCAACCACGGCGTCGCACGCTCCCTCATCGAACTCAGCGACCAGCGGGGCAATCCCGTGGCGGAGGATGTTGTCGCCGAGGTAGACAACGAACGGGTCTTGACCCATAAAGTCCTCGGCGCACGCGACCGCGTGCGCGATCCCGAGCGGCGCGCCTTGGTCGATGTAGGTGACGTTCACGCCGCACTGCGACCCGTCACCGATCCGCTCGATGACCTGTTCCCTGCCGTTGAGGCCAAGAATGACTGCAATGTCGGTGATACCGGCCCTTCGGAGGTCCTCAAGTGCGTAAATGAGCACTGGCTTGTTCGCGACGGGGATGAGCTGTTTAGGGCCGCTGTGGGTCAGCGGACGGAGCCTCGTGCCACTGCCTCCTGAGAGCAATAACCCTTTCATCGCCATTCGTCCTGCAGAAGGGTAAGCCCCTCGCGTACGTTCGCAAGGCGCATTCCCAGGGCGCGTTCGGCTTTTTCAACGCTGAGCGAGGAGTTTATCGGCCGTCGCGCCCGCTGCTGCAATGTGTCTGTCTTGGTCACGCTAATAAGCTTTTCATTGAGCTTAAAGACGTCTGCGATCGCGCAGGCAAAGTCGTAGCGATTGACTTGTTCGCGGCCTGAAACGTGATAGACGCCCGTAAGGTCACGCTCACACATGCGTAGCAGAGCACGGGCGCAGTTCCCGACATAGGTCGGCGTGTTGTACTGATCGTTGACCACGTGTATCGGCGCGTTCGCGCGCAGCGAATCGATAACCCACGTTACGAAGTTCGGTCGGTCGGGCCCGTAGAGCACGCACACGCGGCCGACCGCGTTGCCGCTGTGCGCTAGGGTGAAGCGTTCGCCGGCGAGTTTAGACTCGCCGTAGATGTTTATGGGGTGAGTCGGGTGGTCCTCCGAGTAGGGGCCATCCTCCCCATCAAAGACGAAATCGGTCGAAATGTACACGACGTGCGCGCCTTGTTCGCTGCACGCGTCAACGACGTGCTTAGTACCAAGAGCATTTACGTCCCACGCGCGTTTCGGTTCGACTTCGCACGCGTCGACGTTGGTAAACGCCGCGGCGTGTATGACATAGTCAGGGTTAGCGTCCTTTATGGCTGTGCGGACCTGCTCTTGCTGAGTGACGTCCATCTGGAGGCCGCCGTGCAGCGGACGACTGTTGTATGCAGCGACGCTGGCCGTGCCCTGTTTCGACGCCTCTCTGAGGAGGGCGCTGCCGAGTAGGCCGCTTGCGCCGGTAATGAGTACTTTCATGGCTGCGTTCTGATCCCGCGAGCGTGCGCTCGCGTCGTACGCTCCACTCTCGCAGCGTCTAATAAAGGTTTCTAGTGCGAACAGGAGTGCTATGCGCGTCCCTGAGAACAACAGGCGTGTTATCGACTGTCGCGTCGACGTTATCCTGGATGTCGCCTTGCCGCACACGGCGCGTTTCCGCGTTATGCCGAAAAATGACGCCGCGACACACGTATGAGGATATGGCAAATGGCTATGCTACAAAGGATTGCCTCCCATTCAGACATCACAACCTAAGCAGCGGCCTTTTCTGCGCTCTAGGCAAACGTCACCCGCTTCCAGAGAAGAAGGGATGTCCGTGCAACTCGTGCCTCGTGTGGGTCGAGTGCGGCCTCACAGGCCCCTATTTTTGCACGCGGGAGGTGCCCGAAGACGGCATGCGGTGAAGCCTCGCAAGATGTCCTTATATACCCGCCGATGCTTCTGTCACACGCTCGCAACGCTCGGCATGTCAGAGCAAAATGTGAAGCATTACGTTGGCCACGCGCCCGGGACACTCATGGATCTGCTAAGCTTTGCTCTGTTGACCTTCTCTTCAATCATCGTTCTCATTGATCCTATTACCGTAACGCTCGTCTTCGTCTCGCTGATAAAGGACGTTGATCGGGCGCACCAACGAGCGATTGCGCGTGACGCCTCTTTGTACGCGCTCGTTATCCTGCTGATATTCGCCATAGCGGGTCCTGGTATCTTGCAGCTTTTTGGGATAACGCTCGCGGCTCTTCGAATCGGAGGCGGCATCCTCCTCTTCTTGATCGGAATTGAGATGGTCTACGCCCGTGTATCCTACACCAAACAGCCTGTCCCGCAAAGCACAGAGGCCTACGCCGAGGATGTGGCAGTGACGCCGCTAGCAATCCCAATCATTGCGGGTCCCGGGGCCATAACCACAGTCATTGTGCTTATGGGGGATGCTACCGCAGAGGGCTGGGCTGCAATTGCCGTTGTTTTAGCGACCATTTTTGTGGTAATTTACGTGGTCTATTATGCGATGGTTCACTCCTACATCATCGCGGGAGGCATCCGAGAAAAAGAGTTCAAGGTCGTCAATCGCGTTCTCGGGCTCCTCCTCCTCGCCATTGGGGTGCAGTTCATTATCACTGGCATTAAGGCAGCGTTTTAGCCCGCTGTTTCAGTAACATGATAGCTTAGTACACGGCGGCTGGAAAAGAACAAATGACGGCCCCTTTATGGGCAAATAACCCCTATGGTCACGTGAAACGATGTCCCATACAGAAACCTTATGTAGCTTAAGCCAAGAGTCTTTTTGTTAACAGTGAACGTCCATTTTCCGAGGTATGACTTTTATGAAAAAACAAGCAGCAATGATAGCAATATGCGCCGCACTTCTTGTGTGTGTAGCCGCAGCAGGATGTACTAGTTCGACCTCATCGCCGAATGCGTCCGCTACTGCAAATTCTTCATCTCAAACAGCTACAGCGTCTGCAACCGCGACGCCTACACCAACACCAACGCCGCCGCCGACACACTTGACGGTGCTGTTCTTCTACGAGCCTGATTGTCCTTATTGCCAGGCACTCGAGAGCACTGCGAGCTTTCACCAGCTTGAAAACACAAGCAAGGTCACCGTGACGCCGATCCAGAGCTATACGAGCTCACTGACCGATCAGTACAATGTGACGACGATCCCGACGCTAATCCTGCTGAACAACGGCCACGAAGTTGCTCGTTGGGTCGCTCCCACCGATGCTGGTGCTATCAATGCACGAATAGCCAGCCTGTTCAAAGGCGGTTAGCTCAAGTGTATTATTCGCGCTAGGCGCCCGTCGCCGACGCGCACTTTTTCCCCCCGATCATCCCCCACACAGCGGCGCTCTTACTGCTTGCCATTAGGTGTAGTTTCAGCATCATTAGCATCAAAGCAGCGTTCTTGTAACTCACTGCACGCCTCGCTGGGGCAATGATCTAACTATGTGGAAATCGAAAAAAGAAAGATACAGGCCCACTTTCTGGGCAAATAACCCCTAACAGTCACGTGAAACGATGCCTCAAACAGAAACCTTATGTAGCTTAAGCCAAGAGTCTTTTTGTTAACAGTGAACGTCCATTTTCCGAGGTATGACTTTTATGAAAAAACAAGCAGCAATGATAGCAATATGCGCCGCACTTCTTATGTGTGTAGCCGCAGCAGGATGCACTAGTGCGACTTCGTCGTCAACGAATTCGTCCGCTACTGCAAATTCTTCATCTCAAGCAGCAACCGCAACGCCCACGCCAACCGCGACAGCCACGCCAACCGCAACGCCTACGGCCTCTCCTTCGGGAGGGGCAACAAGTTTAACGGTGCTCTTCTTCTATAGTCCAACTTGTCCGCATTGCGAAGCGATTGAGGGACAGGTCCAGCAAATTCCGACCTATGGTGGTAAGGTCAGCGTGCAATGGGTAGACACCACCACCCAGTCAGGCTATAACGAGCTCCATTCATACGGGGCCACAGAAGTCCCGACATTCGTCATTTTGAACGGTGGCTCTGAAGTAGGGAGCCCGTCGGTCGGTCCTACGAGTACTGATCAATTGAATGCTCAAATAAGTAGCCTGCTTAGTTAGGATTAAAATCAGCTAGGTATTATTCGCGCTAGGCGGCCCGCCGCCGACGCGCACCCTTTTTTGTTCCACTCTCTTTCTTTGTGCTCTTACCGTCGAACCACTCG